>Ga0180432_10000108_pt1 | contig 122554 bp, 82 predicted proteins | sample SS_ome_10_FD_132414 | JGI IMG/M metagenome (GOLD analysis project Ga0180432, IMG submission 132414) | Hypersaline lake sediment archaeal communities from the Salton Sea, California, USA - SS_1_MS_2 metaG | ecosystem: Environmental > Aquatic > Non-marine Saline and Alkaline > Hypersaline >... | reverse complement strand
GTTGGCTAAAAGTTCCCGGTGTGGGTAGAGGCGTTGGGTGTTTTGAGCGATTCGATAGCCCTGAAACTCTTCCCATTGATTATTCACGTATGTACTACGTAGGTCCAGCATAGCTTGGGCACCTTCCACCGTCCAGCGCATGCCGGCTCGTTCCATGCGATCTTTGACCACATCGGGATGTCTTATCGGACAATTATCGGACAATCGCCTGAATTCGGCAAAGATGACCGCCCGACATTTCGTCGAAAGTGGCCGTTAGTGGAGACGAGCGGGCTCGAACCGCCAACCCCCGGCTTGCAAAGCCGGTGCTCTCCCAATTGAGCTACGTCCCCAAACCGTTCCGAACCGTTTTTAAGAACAATATGTTACGTCGATTCTCCCTCCCCCGGCGCGGCCGCTATTGACACCGTCACTGACTCCCGCCGCCCTTCAGGCTGGCTTACCGTGCGTAAGCTGCCGTACCAAGTGTTTGACGTCTGGACCACCGGCAAGCCCTACGGCCCTGAATATCAACCGACGTCCCGAACCTCACGGGTTAACCAACCCCTGAGGACCCTTGGGGTCATCACCCCCCCAGCCCCTATTGACAACCATCGTTACATCGGTTTCGTTTAGTTGCCTTAATGTGCTCCGCCGCAGCCCGGGCACATGCCGCCCTTCGGCACGTTCGGGTTCTCAATCGCGAAGCCGCTGCCGTAAGGAGTCTTCTGGAAGTCGATCGACGTTCCGTCGAGGAACAACGCCATCTTTTTCGTCGTCACCACCGGCACGCCGTGCTGTTCGTACCGGGCATCGACACTCGCATCGAAGTCGGTGGTGAACCCCAACTCGTACTGCACCCCGGCACAGCCACCCCCGGCAATACCCATCCGCAATACCGCCCCTTCCTCCAGCTTCTGGCTCTCCATAACCTGCTTGATTTCCGCTGCCGCCGCCTCGGTGAGTGTAATAGCCATCGGTCACGTTCTCCTGGAGTTGTGTTTCCACAGATCAGTCATTATGACATTATATCCCGCCAGCAGCACAAGGCCAGCTTCGGCCGTCAAGACGGGTTCGACGCGACCATCGTCGTGTCGGCGGCAAAACGGCCGACGGATGGGTGGATTGCAAGGGGCCCAAAAGAACCGTAAGAAACACCGGTTCCCATCAACGAAGAACCAGCCCGATGATCAACGTCAAGATCGCCGCCGCCACAAGAGTGATGATCAGGGGCACCATCCGGAACGCCTTCGTGGCCCCGGGCACCGCTCCAACGGGCGCCTTCTTGACAGGCTGCTTGTCCGTTTTCGTCCCACTCATTGCGGAGGATTGCATTTCGTCGGTGCCGTGAAGCGATTGCGGCGTCCCGGCCGCTGTTTTCCCCTCAACAGTGGCGAGCAATCGCCGCAGATCACTCCCACGGGTGAACGGTCCCAGCGCACCGGCCACTTCGGCCGGCACAGAAAACCGGTCCTCCGGCTCTTTGGCCAACATTCGATCGAGGGCCCCGACCAGCGGTTCGGGGACATCGAGCCGGAACTGGCTGATCGGCGGGACGGGATCCTTGACGTGTGCCGTGATCTTGTCGAACTTGCTGCGGTACTGCGGCCCCCGGAACGGCGGATGCCCGACCAAGAGCGCGTACAGCGTGCAGCCGAGGCTGTAAATGTCCGCACGGATGTCCACCGTTCGGGTCTCGGCAATCTGTTCCGGCGCCACATAATCGGGCGTTCCCACCATTTCATTGGTGCCCGTTACTTCAATTTGCCGCGATTCCTCGTCTTTTTGGAATCGTGCAAGCCCCAAGTCAAGTATCTTGATCTGTCCTTCCCTGTTGAGCATCAAGTTCGACGGTTTGATATCGCGGTGGACCAACCCGTGCTCATGGGCTGCTTGCAGGCCGACGGCTGCCTGACAAATCAGCTTGCAGGCATCGGCGACCGACAGCGAGCCGCTGCTTATGATCACCTCCGTCAAGTTCAAACCGTCGACGTACTCCATCACCAGGAAGCGCGTCCCTTCGATTTCCCGGGCGTCGTGGGCACGGACGATGTTGGGATGATCGAGGGAACCGACGGCCGCCATCTCGCGCTCGAACCGAGCGAGTGCCCGGGGGTCGTCGAGCCGCCCTTCCCGTATTACTTTTACGGCAACCTCACGGCGCAGATTGATTTGCACCGCCTTGTAGATCGAGCCCATCCCGCCCTGGCCGAGCTTCTCGAGCAACTGGTACTCCCCGAGCCGTCGGAGCGTCATTGTGGTAGAATGCTCGCCCGCAGATTCGTCCGGCGCGAAGTCCGTCGTCTCCGAAGTCTCCTCCGCATACTCGGGATACTCGGGCGGTTTGTCCGTGCGGGGCGGCATCGCAAGGCCGGACGGCGTCGTCGTGCGGGGCGGCATCGCCACGGTTGCGCTGCGCTGGCGGAGCTTCTCGTCGTAAGCAACTCGGGTGTCCGGGTCCAGGAGAGACACCCGGGCGTTGGAAACCTCGGCAAGCAGTTGCAGGCACTGTTGGGAATACGGACCGTTCTCAAGACGCTGCAAGTGCGACATTCGCTGGTCCGCGGCCGAATCGATCACATCCGGATCATCCTCGAAGAGCTTGACCGCCAACAACCGGTAGTAATTCGGCGGCTGTTCCTCGGGGGGAATCCCCAACCATTTGTGATACGGATCAAACGCCTCGGGCATGGATGTCCTCGCGGTCAAGGCCATGGACGCGCCCACCGCTCCCCCGAATGGGAGCGGTTTGCAGGAGAGGCATTATGACTAATCCGGCGGGCAATTGCAAGGGGCGGTTGACTCTACTTGGTGGCAAACACCCAGAGCTTCACCGTCTTGTCCTTGCTCGCCGTCGCCAAGGTCGAGCCGTCCGGACTGAAATCGACGTAGCAAACCCAAGCCTTGTGATCCTCAAGTGTTTTCTGAAGCTCTCCGGAAGCTGCGTTCCAGAGTCTCGCCGTCTTGTCGTCACTCGCCGAGGCAATCATGCAACCGTCCGGATTGAAAGCGACGGAAGTCACGCTACCTGTGTGCCCTTTCAGCGTCCGCAGGATCTCCCCCGTCGCGGTGTTCCAAAGTACCACCGAGCCGTCCACGCTTCCGGCAACCGCCATTGAGCCGTCGGGGCTGAAGTCCACGGACGTCAGAGGAGATGTGTGCCCCTTGAGGGTTTTTCGAGGGCGTCCGGAACTCGTGTTCCAGAGAATCACCGTTTTGTCTTCGCTCGCCGACGCCAAAGTCTTGCCGTCCGGGCTGAAGGCAACGCAATTTACCATTCCGCCGTGGCCTTCGAGTGTGTTTCGGCGTTTTCCAGAGGCCGCGTCCCAGAGAATGATCGTCCGGTCTACGCTTCCCGAGGCCAGGGTTTTCCCATCCGGGCTGAAGGCGACGGAGAACACCTGGTCCCTGTGGCCATCGAGCACCTTTTGAGGCTGGTCTTCATCCAAGTTCCAGAGTCTGACCATCCTTTCATAACCTGCTGCGGCTATGGTCGAGCCGTCCGGGCTAATCGCGACGGATACCACGCCCTCCGGATTTCCTTCGAGCGATTTTCGGAGCTGCCCGGTGAACACATTCCAGAGTTTCAACGTCCTGTCGTAACTCCCCGTGGCCAGGATCGATCCATCGGGGCTGAAGGCAACCGACCGGACCGTGCCCTTGTGGCCCTCCAAGATTCCGCGAGGCTCCACCGAGGCCGGATCCCAATGTCTTGTCGGCACAGGCGGAGAAACAGACGGAGAAATACGGGGGGATTTGCCCGGCATACGCGTCCAGGCGAATAGGCCCGCCAAGACGACCAGCACAACCACGCCGACGATGGTTAGCCACTTGCGCGAAGCGAGAATCTGCTTCCCGCCGGGCTGTTCGCCCGACCGGGTTCCAGCCGTGGCGGAACGATACATGTCGTCGGTCCCGGAAAGCGATTTTCGCTGCCCGGTCGGCGGCACGGCCCTGCCCTCGGCAGTTGCCAACAGGGCCGGCAGGTCGCTATCGGAGGTAAACGGGCCGAGCGCATCGGCTACCTCGGCTGGAATGGAGAACCGATCGGCCGGTTTTTTGGCCAACATGCGATTGATGACGGCAGCCAACTCCCCGGGAACATCCACGCGGATTCGGTCAATCGGCGGCACCGGTTCCCGCACGTGGGCCGTCAGCTTGTCAAATGTGCTCTTGTACTTCTTGCCGCTGAAAGGCGCGTGACCGGCGAGCAGTTTGTACAAGGTGCATCCCAGGCCGTAGACATCCGAGCGGATGTCCATGTTCTCGCTCTCGGAGATCTGTTCGGGGGCCATGTAATCGGGGGTGCCGACGGCCTGTTCCGTCGCCGTCACTTCACTCACCGATTTTTCGTCCGCTTGTCGCGCCAGGCCCAAGTCGAGCAGTTTGACCCGGCCCTCCGGGTTCAGCATCAGGTTCGATGGTTTGACATCGCGGTGGACCAGCCTCTGTTCGTGGGCGGCCTGCAATCCCAAGGCCGCTTGGCGCGCGATTTCACATGCATTGGCGACGCTCAACGGGCCCGAACGCTGGCACAACTCCGTCAGGTCCAACCCTTTGACATATTCCATCACGAGGATGCGCGTCCCCTTGATTTCCCGGGCGTCGTGAGCGCGGACGACATTGGGATGATCCATCGCACCGACGGCCGCCATCTCGCGCTCAAACCGCGCGATCGCCCGCCGGTTCCCGAGGCGGTCTTTTGCCAGCACCTTCAGGGCAACCTCGCGGCGGAGCTTGATATGTTGTGCCTTGTAGACCGCCCCCATGCCGCCGGCGCCCAGCTTCTCAATCAACTCGTATTCACCCAGACGTTTCAGGATCGTTTGGGTGCTCGAGCTGTCGTCCGATTCCTCCTCCACCAAGGGCGGAGGAGCGGGAGGAGGACTGCTCGCCTGGCCGGCCGATCTGCGCCGCCTTCGCGCGGGTTTCTTGGCTTTAGGGGGCAGCGATTTCTCGGTTTCGAGAGTTGCCTTCTGCCGGAGCATCCTGTCGTAGGCGGCTTTCTTCAGCGGATTGAGCAGGCAAACCCTGGCACTGGATAGCTTGGTCAGCAGTATGTGGCAGCTTTCCCCGTATTTCCCGTGCTGGTAGGTGTGTACATGGGCCATCCGTTGATCGGCAGCCGCTTCGATCACATCGACATCTTCCTCGAAGAGCTTGATCCCCAACAGCCGATAGTAGTCCGGCGGCTGTTCCTCCGGCGGAATGCCAAGCCATTTGTGATAAGGATCGAAAGTGTCCGGCATCGGTCTCCCCGCAGGGCTGCCTTCTCTGTCCTGCCTGAGAGCTAAACCAAACAAATATTATGGCGAAATTGCCGGGAAATTGCAAGGGGGAGCAGCAGGAACAGGCCCGGGCAAACAGACAAGATTTACCCCCCCTGTCGTGTTATGCCGCCATAGGCCATTGAGACGGAAATGCCCAAAACAAAGTATAGCATGAAAGCCGCACCGAGCGCCGCCGCTTATCTTTCCGGCGGGAACAACAACTCGCACGCAAACACCGTCCGGACCATGTTTCCCGTGACACCTTCGTTCATTCCCGGCGCCACGGCAAGCCCCCAGATCCGTTTCACGCCCGGTTTCGCCAAAGCACGTTAAGCAATTCTGCAAGCGTGATTATTGTGGCCGCTGCCGGCCGGGTGGTCAAGTACGAGCGGTATTACACATGCCGTTTGGCGGGGTGGCAAGAAAGGTCGCAGGGACACTCCGTGTCCGTGTGCCTGCCACTTTGGACACGTTGCTTGACAACTTTCGCGCAATCGACCACACTTCAACCAACTCGACAATCTTTCGGATGATGTCCATGAGTATCGAAACCGCACAACTGGTCCTTTATTCGATCACCACAGCCGGGGTCGTTCTTTGGCTTAGTGCCTTGCTGTTCTTTATGTGGGCGACCAAAGCCGACAAGCAACCCGTCGCCGACCGGTTTGACTTCAGCGAAGCCGAACGACAGCCGGGTGTTTCCGGCAGCGTCGAGATCGAGGGCCGGCCGGAAGAGCTGGCGGCCAGGGCGGTGTCCGTCCTCGTCAAGGAAACCGCCGCGCCGATCACCCCGCTGAAAATCCTCGATAAAACGGATGACCGGATTTCTTTCGAGGGCGTTTCCCGCCCGTCTACCCGCGGGGGCATGGGCCAGTGCGTCCGCCGCGGTGAACTCCGCTTCCGGCCCGTCGGACACGATCGAACGCAAGTCGAGTTCGACGTCGAGCTCGCCGGCGGCAAAGTGCTGCTCGTCCTCGGGGTGATCTTCGTCATCCTCGGGCTGATCGGTCTGGCCGTCCTCTTCTGGGTATTGCGCACCTGCGTTGTACCAAGCGAGAAGCCGTCGGTTCGGGGCCAGGTGTTTCAGATGTTCCAGGCATGCCAACTCCTGTGGGAACCGTTTCTCTTCGGCGGGCTTTACCGCTTCCGCTATCGCGTCGTACGCCTGGCGTTCGATGCGTTGATCCACAACCTGCCGTACCACGATGACTGAAACGGCTCGTTTCCGCCGGACACCCCCCGTTCCCGCACTCTGCGATGGTGACGCGTTTAGCCGCCGTCGGCACGACGGCGAAGGTTGCAACGGCAACGCACCCTGGCCGACGTGACGTCGGCCGCTAAACGGTGTCGAGTCAGCGCTGGACGCTCTCCCTCCGAAATAATTTGACACGCGCGGGGTAAGGGTGGATAATGACCGCAAATCGATCGTCCCCACTTGGGAGCCCGCCATGAACACACCCGTCTCTCGACGAAGATTCCTGCAAGCCAGCGCGGCCGGCGCCGCGGTTTTGGCCGGTGCCCGCAGCGCAAGTGCCGCCGAGCCGCGCCCGAAAGAGTTGGCCAAGAAGGTTGCCGATGCCGTGCTGCGCGATTTCCCCAAGCCGCCGCCGTTCAACTGGGGCGAGGGCGTGCTGCTGACCGGCATGATGAGGGCGTATCTGCTGACCAAGGACGAGCGGTATCTGAAATTCGTCCGCGACTTCGCCGATCTGCACCACAAGCAGGGCATCGGCGGAACTTTGAAGAAGCGCGGCTATTGCGGCCACTGGGGGCCGGGGTTCCCGATGATCATGCTCCATGAAGAAACCGGCGAAAAGCGTTACCTCGAACTGGCCGAAGAGATCAACGAGTTCATGTTGCGCAGGGCCGAGCGGACGGCCGACGGCGGACTGAGCCATTTCAACGGCAAGCCGCAACTCTGGGTCGACACTCTCGACATGTGCTGCCCCGTCTTCTCGAACCTCGCGCGCGTGAAAAAGGACCCCAAGCTCCAGGAAGAAGCGATCCGCCAGTTGGAGGTCTTTGCCAAACACTTGCAAGATCCCAAGACCGGGTTGTTCTATCACATGTGGGACGAGAAAAGTGCGAAAACGACCCCCGAATACTGGGCACGCGGCAACGGCTGGGTCGTCATGTCGTACACCGAAGTCCTGAAAAATGAAAAACCCGATTCGCCGAACCGCAAACGGCTGACCGAGCCCTTCAAAAAACAGCTCGCCGGGATCGTGCCGCTGCAAGACGAAAAGACCGGGCTCTGGCACACGGTGCTCGATAAGCCGGATACCTACCTCGAAGGTTCCGCTTCGTCGATGTTCCTCTATGGCATGGCCGAAAGCCGCGATATGAAGCTGATCGACGTGCCATATGAGGATACGATGCGGCGCGCATGGAAGGGCCTGGCGGAAACCGTCAAGCCCGACGGAATCGTCGGCGGGGTATCCGCCGGAACCGGCCCCAGCGGCAAGAAAGGTTACGTCGCCCGCAAGGTTGGAACCTACACCTGGGGCACCGGCGCGTTTCTGCTGGCGGCCTGTGCGTACGCGAAGTGCGGGTAGTGGACAGAAGACAGTGGACAGAAGACAGATCTCGCTCCCATGCTCTGCATGGGAACGCAATGTTGCGATGCGCAGCGTCGCCTTAACAATGACCCTGTGAACAGATAACAAAAGGACGTCGCTATGAAGAAACACGATCACGAATTCGGATGCGGTTGCGATTGCGGTTGCGGCCGCCGGGATTTTCTGGCGGCTGCCGGCTTTGCGGCGGGCGCCCTTTCGATGGCTCCGTTGGCTGCCCGCGCCGGCGAAGACTCCCAACCGGCCCCCAAGAAAGCAGGCGCGAAGGTGCGGGCGGTGTTCCTTTATCCGCCGTCCGAGTCGTTTGCTTCGAAACCCGATGGATGGTGGAGTTGGCCCGGCAACACCTTCGACGCCGAAGGCCGCCAGAAGCAATACACGGCCGCGATCAAAAAAATGGAGAAGGAACTCGGCATGACGATCTCGGTCGAGAAGCAACCGATTGCCAACCGTGCCGACGCCGCGCGATTCGCCGCGCAACTCCTGGCGGAAAAGCCCGACGGTCTGCTGATGGTGATGTTCTACAATCGCAGCCTCGGCGTGGCCGACCACTTGCTCCAGGTTGCCGACAAGGCGGGCATTCCGGCCGTCTTCTATATCGGGCTCGGGGTGAAACACGGCCCGGTCGCCAAGTACCGCCGCCCGGGCGTCTACTTCATCCAGTCGTTGGACAACATGGACGCCATCCAATACGGGATGCGGATGATCAACGCCAAGAAGCGGATGGCCCAAAGCCGGCTGTTGAGCATAACTGAAGCCCGCGAACCCCGCGAAGGCGTCGAAAAATTCCTCGGCACGACCGTCCGCGTGATTCCCTTCGCCGAGTACGCGAAGCGATTCGAGAAGATCGCCATCGACGCCGACGCCCGGCGATTGATCGAACAGTTCAAGGCCGGGGCCAAGGAGATTAGCGGAATCACGAAGGAGTCCTTCGAAAACGCCGCTCGCGCCCACTTCGCACTGAAGCAACTCTTGAAGGAAGAGAACGCCGACGGGCTGACGATGAATTGTCTCAGGCGGGGGATGCTCAAACCGTGCATGAGCTTCGCCACGCTCAACAACGAGTTGATTCCGGCCGCGTGCGAAAACGATTTCCCGGCCATGTACACGCAGATGATCGGGCAGTTGCTCACCGACCGACCCGGCTTTCAACACAATCCCTGCTTTGAAACCGAGCGGAACCACTACTACGGCTCGCACTGTACCTGCCCGACGAAGGTCTACGGTCCCGACGGTCCCGATCTCGATTACCGGCTGTGCCGCTTTGCCCATACGAACGAAGGGAGCTGTGCGATCCAGGTCTTCTGGAAGCCTGACGATCCGGTGACGATGATGCGGTACCATCCCGGCGCGAGGCCGAAGCTGGACGTCTACGCCGGCAAGGTGATCGAGTCGCATCCCGAACCGCCGGCCGGCGGCTGCACGACCAACGTCGAGATCTCGATTGACGACCGCCCCGACGCCTGCATGGTCCAAGGCCATCACAACCTGATTTTCTGCGGCGATTTCGCCCGGGAATTCCGGCTCTTTACCCAACTCTACAAGATGGAACTCGCCAACACCGGCTACACGGGACCCTGGCCCGCATGAATGTTTCGCCCCACCCTCGTCCCCATGCTCCGCATGGGGACGCAGTGCCGCGACGCTCTGCGTCGCATGGGTATGCGTAACGTCGCAGTGAAGGAGAAGACATAGCCATGATGACCAGACGAATCGCACCCGTGCTGGCGTATTCTCTTGCCGTTTGCGCTTCGCTGTTTGCCGCGGAAGATGCGCCGCTTGCGTGGGTCCGTTTCGAGAAGGCAAACCATACTTATGCCGGCAAACCCTATCTCTGGCTGGGGCACGGGGATATCGAACTGGTTATCGACGTGAAGCCGCAGCCGGGCCACGTGCTCGAATTGCTCTGGGGCTCGAAGAACGATACCCGCGACGCCGTGGCAATCATAGGCGGCCGCGAGGTGAAACTCCGCAGCGGCGGCTACGACGGTTTCCGCCGGCTTCGAGTCCCGCTCCCGGAGAAGACCGCTGGAGATCGGTACAAGATCACCTTGAAACAGGCATCACAGCCGCAGGCGTTCATTGCGGAAGTGCGATTGCTCGGAAAGGCGGATGGCGGAGAGGTGCCCGACCCCAAACAACCGGCCCATAGAATCACGTTCTCTGCAGCCCCGGTTCCGAAAGCGACGGCAGCTTTGCAGGCGTTCCCGGAGATGCGTGCGCTGTGGGAAACCGATCCGCCGCCGCCGGTAAAACCGCTGTCCGACCCGCGCCAAGAAGCGGGGTTCCGCCAGGCCGCCCGAAACGCCCTGCCGGCAAACCAGGCGTTTTTCCGCAGCCGCCGGTTCATCGACGGGTGGCTGAAACATGCCGACCCGAAGACCGGGCTGATCCCGCGGAACCTCAACCGGAGCCGCGATTTCTGGAACGCCAAGGACGCGGCGGCCGATAATTATCCGTTCATGGTTATCACCGCGGCCATGACCAACCGGCCGCTGTTCGAGGGGCGGATGCGCGATATGCTGCGCACGGAAACCAAGCTGACCCGGCGAATCGGCAACATGCCGGACGATTACTCGTTCACGAAGCAAGGTTTTCTCCACGACAAGCCCGACTTGAACCGAATCATCTTCGGCAGCAGCGAGTACATGAAAGACGGGCTGATCTCGATCACCGAATGGCTCGGGCCGTGCCCTTGGACCGATCGGCTGCGAGGCATCTTGGACGACGTCTGGAAACACGCCCCGGTCCAAACGCCCTCGGGAAGGATCCCGTCGACCGACACGGAGGTCAACGGTGAGATGCTCCAGGTGACCTGCCGCATGTACTGGATGACCGGCGAGAAGAAATACCTCGAATACGCCCTGCGGCTCGGCGATTACTACTTGCTCGGCAATCACCACCCGACTCGTGACGCGGATCGCCTTCGACTGATCGCCCACGGCGGCGAGATCGTTTCAGGGCTTTGCGAGTTATACGTCACGTGCCACTTCGCCTTGCCGGAGAAAAAGAAGGCGTACGAAAAGCCGATCCACGAGATGCTCGATCGCATCCTCGAAGTCGGCACGAACGAGCACGGCATGGTCTACACGTCGATCAATCCCAAGACCGGCCGGCACGACAAGCGGATCTGCGATACCTGGGGCTATACGTACAACGCGTACTGGATGGTCTACATGGTCGACAAGACCGGGGCGTACCGGGACGCGGTGCTCAAGGCCATGGCCGCGATGAACCGCCATTACCGCGACTACGGCTGGGAGGGCGGCAGCAACGACGGCTACGCCGATTCGATCGAGAGCTGCCTGAACCTCTACAACCGCGAGCCGGTCGCCCCGGCCGCCGAGTGGATGGATCACGAGATCCAGTACATGTTCCGCCGCCAGAAGCCCGACGGGGTGATCGAGGGCTGGCACGGCGACGGCAATTCCGCCCGGACGTGGTTACTCTACGCGTTGTGGAAGACGCAAGGCCTGACGATCGAGCCATGGCGCGCGGACGTCCGTTTCGGGGCGGTTGAGCAGAACGGGAAGCTCTATGTGTCGCTTATGACCGACCGGCCGTGGACCGGCCGACTGATCTTCGACAAGCCTCGCCACAAGGTAAATCTCCACCTGCCGATCGATTACCCCCGGCTGAACCAGTTTCCCGAATGGTTCACCGCGGACGCCGAGAAACGTTACACCGTCCACAATCTCACAGAAGAGAAACCGCAAACACTCTCCGGCAAGCAGTTGGTGGGGGGCATGAAGTTGGAATTGAAGCCGGGGCAAGAATGGCGGTTGGTGGTTGGCATGAAGTGAGGCAATCGCCGTTATGGCGCCTGCGAAACCTTCGGCAACGATTCAAAAAACCCATCCAGCGCTTCGTAATATTCGTCTGTTTGACGATCGTTGTGGTCACATCCCGGCAAGGCAACAAACTGCTTCGGCTCGTTGGCCGCGTCAAAAAGTTTCTTTCCCAGGGAAAAGGGGATCGTCCGATCCGCATCCCCGTGGCTTTGCAGAAGCGGCCCTCGGTACTTCTTGATTTGCGATACGGAATCGAGGCGATTGGGCATCAGGGCATTAACAAGCCGAGGGGAATAGTGGGTATGTGCCACGTCCTTCAGCGATGAGAAGGTACTTTCGAGAATCAATCCGCGTGCTCCTTCTTTGCCTGCCAGATCAATGACGATCGCTCCGCCGAGCGATCGCCCCATCAGCACAACGTCCGTCGGGGCGATTTTCTCGCGCGCCGCAAGGTAGTCGCGGGCTGCGCGGACGTCGCGGAGCACGCCCTCAACCGTTGGCATCCCTTCACTGCGGCCATAACCGCGATAATCGAAGATCAACAGCGATAGATGGAACCGGTCGTGAAGAAACTGCATCAAGCCCGCCCGATGCGAGAGGTTTCCGGCGTTGCCGTGGGCGAAGAGGACCGCAGCCTGCGGCCCGTCATGCGGAAAATACCACCCGTGGAGCCGCAACCCGTCGCTGCTCTTGAACCAACAATCCTCGCAATGCAATGTCTCGTGGGCCCAGTCGCCTTTGGGAAACCGGGCGGGAAAGAATATCAGAAGCTCGTCGACCGATCGGGTCGTCTTCGTCAATGCGTGTTGGCGGATGATCTGCTCTTGTTCGGCGACCTGGCGTTCGAGTTGCTCGGCTCGCGTCTGCAACTCGGCAATCTGCCGGTCCTTTTCGGCAAGTCTATTCTCCACCACACGCGTTTTCTCGGCGACATCCGGCTTCTTCCGCCGGGTTTGTCCCACAGCCGCGGCAGTGGAAGTCGGTGATGGGGCGTCGTCGGGGCCCGCTCGAAATGCCAACCACGCAAGCGTTCCGGTTCCCCCAACAAGGAGCAACAGGCACAGCAAGAAATAGAGGACGCTGCGTTTGGAACTCAAGGGCGTCATGCACGTCTCCGATTCAAACTCCAGATCGGTCGCAAGTTTTTCCCCGTTGTGCTCCCGTTGGCGGGCCGGCGTTGCTTCGTTCCTTGTCCCACCCTACAAAAAGTAGGAACATCCCTTGTGGGCTAGAGGACGGAACCCATGGAAGCTTATCCTGCGAATGTGGAAGCCCATATATGAGGGCGTTTTACGAATCGTTGTCTGAGAAAGACCGATGACGCTATGTGGCTGAAGTGTTACAAATCTTGAAGTTATTTGTCGGCCGGTCCCAAGCTTGTATTTTCGTGGGATGGGTGATATCCTATATGCTACAGGCCAATGAGTATTACCAACAACACCCCCAAAAGAGAGTCCCTGAAACCCCAATGGGAACCTTTTTTTGATAAAATGGGCGATTTAGCGTCCAGTCCGAGAATTGTAGGTGTATACTAGCAAACAACTTACGGTTTACGAAGCCACGTGCAAGAGAGGGATACATGGGCGCCCCCCCCCTGCAAGTCCTGCTGGTCGAGGACGAGCCGGCCCACGCCGAGTTGATTCGCCGGGCGTTTGAAGACGCGGATCGGGACGTGAATCTCACGGTCGTGGAGACGCTGGAAGCAGCCAAAAACTGTGTTGCCGACTCGCTGCCCGATCTAATGTTCGTCGATTTGCTGTTGCCCGACGGGCAAGGCACCGAACTGCTGCCCGAGCAGAAGGAAGACGCCCGATTGCCGATCATCGTCATCACCAGCTTCGGCAACGAGCAAATGGCCGTCGACGCCATGCGGACCGGAGCCTTGGATTACGTGGTCAAATCGGAGGCGGCCTTCGCCGCCATGCCGCGGATTGCCGATAGGGCAATACGGGAATGGGAAATGATCAGCGGCCGGATGCGGGCGGAAGAAGCCCTCCAAGATACCCACCGCGAACTCGAAGAGCGTGTCCGGGAACGCACCGCCGAACTCGCCAAGGTCATCCAGGAACTCAAGGCGACGAACGAGCAGCTCGAACAGGAAATTGCCGAACGAAAACGGATGGAGGAAAATCTTCGCAACGATCAGAAGGCATTGCGGAAACTCCTCGAGAAAGACGCTGAAAAACGCGGCAAGGACGACGCCGCTGCCGAGGAGGAAATCGGCGAAGTACCTGAAAAGGCCGTCGACATCCCCGCCGAAGAGGCCCCCGACGACGGAACCGGCAAACCAGCCCGCGATGCCGACGATATCTCGCTTCAAGAACCTCCCAAAAAGTAACCTTGTTGTCGCATCATTCGAGGTGGTTGGAAGACGGCGAGCAGGAGGGGCGAGGGCTCAGGCATCACTTCCAGGGCGCCCTGACGATCGTCAACGAGTGAGGCGGCAGCTTGACGACGCCTTTCTCGAAAGTGAGCCGTGTTTTCGCGGGCACAACACGGTTTGGGTGTTCAACGTCATTGAAGGCATCGGGGGAATCGCCAGCCAGGATTGTTGCGTCGTACGAGCCAACAAGCAACGTGTCCTTCATCTTGACGGTGCAAGCCACTTCTTTCGAAGGATGGCGGTTCACCAGTGCGATCGACCACATCGCGCCCGACTCGTCCACCGTGGCGACGGCGTCGATCACGGGAATTGACCGGTTGCGGTGCATGAGCTTCCCGGCGTCCAGATCGAGTTTGCCGACGCGGCCTTCGAGCCCGTTGGCGTACATCGCCAGGGTGTGGAAGGTCGTGCGCCGGACGATCCCCTTCGGATGAACGTAGATCGGCCCGCGGGTATTCACAATCGGCGCGATGTTGGCCATGCCTACGTCCTCGGCGTGGCGCAGGCAGGCGTTGAGAAACGACGCGGAAAACAGTGCATCGGCCATCGAGTATTGCGAGGCGATCGCATTGATGTCTCGTTTGGCGATGAACTCGCTGACAGCCGGGTCGTTGTTATCGCTGACTTTCTTGCGCGGGAATCCCGGGTGATGCCAGCCGCGAAGGTTCCACTCGTCGAACGCGATTTTGATGCGGCCGCGGCAGCCGGCTTCCTCGAGAATCTCAATCACTCGGGTAATCGTTTGTTCCGGCCCCTCCGATAGCATGATGCACGAGAGGTAGTCGGGCATCGCGTTTCTGCGCCAAAAGCCCAACCAGTACTGGTGTATGCACACATAATCGAGGTCTTCCCCGGCCGCTTTCAGCAACGGCAGCGTCCAGTCCCGTTTCGGCGTCGCGGCGGCCAGCAGGACCAGATCGGGATCGGCGGCCAGCATCAGTTCAGCCGATTTGTGTACGAGCGGCCCCCACTGGGCCGGCCTCTTGGCGCCGATTTCGTGGCCGCCCCAGTTTTCGTTCCCGATGCTCCAGTAGCGGACATTCAACGGCTTGGGGTGACGGCCGGCCGCACGCATTTCGGCGTAACGGCCCTTCGTGCCGTTGCAGTATTCGATCCAATCTCTCATCTCCTCGGGCGTGCCGTTGCCGGCGTTGGTGCAGATGTACGGTTCGGCGCCGACCAGCCGGCACCACTCGACAAACTCATCGGTGCCGAACGTGTTGGGGTCTTCGACGCCCCAGACGGGATCGGGAGTCGGCTTGCGGCCGGGCCCGACGCCGTCCTTCCAGTGATAGCCGCTGGCAAAGCACCCGCCCGGCCAGCGCACCACCGACACTTTCAGCTCCTTCACGGCTTCGATGACATCCTTGCGGAAGCCCCGATCGTCCGACAGGGGCGAACCCGGCTCGAACAGCCCGCCGTAGATCTGGCGGTGAAAGTGTTCGATAAAGCCGCCGAAGATCATCGGGCTGTAGGGTACGGAGGGGGCGTCCGTATCGATCGTCACGGTCGCCTGCGCGTCTTCGGGCGGGTCGTCGGCCTGTTCGAGCGAGACATCGTCGTACCAGGCCTGTCCGGTCGATTGGCCCCATCCGCCGAAGAGGCAGTTGATCTCGAGTTCGGTTTCCGCTTTGGTCCCGAAAATGGTAGACACCCGGGTCCACTCCTTGGTCCCCGTCACGCGCGGCGTCCTGACGTGCTGCATGTTCTGGATGTTCAGCAAAGCGCCCACGGCGCCTCGGACGTCTTTGGTTTTGATCCATCCCGAGAGCCTGTAGAAGGTGTCCGGTTCGACGGTGATCGTCGTCGTCCAGGCGGCGTCGGTCCCCTTGTCAGAACCGATGGCCAGGCATTGCTTTCCCGTCCTGCCGGGTGATTCGACGCTCCACCGCCCGTCTTCTTTTCCGCGCCAGGCCCGCGACTTCCAGCCGCGCACGCCGTCGCCCGCCTTTTCCTCGAACGAGGGATTCGGCAGAAGATTTGCGGCTGGTCCGGAATCCCGCGCGGGCGCCGGCCACGTCGCAACGGCCAACAGAACAACGAACAAAAAAATGCAAAGGAAAGTTTTCGACTCATGGAAAGACATGCTTGTTCCTTTCGGCCACACGTGCGGATCAATAAGACATTCGGCCAGACGCACTACTGTCCAGAATAACGGGAAGTCGCACAAATGCAAGCGTTGGGTGCGGCAGGAGGCCTGTTGGCAATGGCGGGAATATCCGCTATACTCCGCTGTATTGTCGCCGCCAGAAGTCGGAGACCGCCGCGTGAAGCTTGTCATCGCCGTCATCCAGCCGACCAAACTAAACGCCGTCCGCGAGGCACTCGAGAAAATCGAAGTGCAGAGAATGACGGTCTGCGATGCCCAGGGTTTCGGGCGGCAGCGGGGGCGCAGCGAGTTTTACCGGGGTAAGGAACCTGCTACCGCGCTGATCCGCAAGGTCGTGCTCGAAGTGGTCGTCAACGACGATTTCCTCGACCGAACCGTCGATACCATTGCGAACGTGGCCCGGAGCGGCCCCGAAGGCACCGTCGGCGACGGCAACATCTTTGTCCTGCTGGCGGACGAAGCGATCCAAGTCGACGATGCGGCGCGGGGGCCCGGTGCGGTCTGACCCAACCGGCGGTGATCAAGCCGTTAAAAAAGTGCTCGAAACAGGCCGCTATCCCTCCTCCGGCGGCCTGTCCTCTTCGAGCGAGCCGGTCTCTTCCGTGCCCTCACTCGACGACTCGGTCTCGGAGGATTCGTCGGCTTCGGACTCGTCCTCTTTCTCCGCCGACTCTCCTTCCCGCGATTCCTCTTCCGGCTCTTCCCCGGGTGATTCTTCCTCGTCGACCGGGGCGCCGCCCTGGTCGGCCGCAAGTGGTGGAAGCCCGTAGGGTTGCTCGTCGGCGTCTTCGTCGAGATAGACTTCGTCCATCTCGGTAGCGTCGACGTCGCGGCGCAGCAAAAGGTAGATGGCCGACGCGGCGACCCAGAAATAGCCGTAGACGAAGCCAACGGCGATGAATTTCACGCATTGCACCCAGAAGTTGAGTATCGCGAAGCCCACGCCGCCGACACCTACGAGCGTCTGGAGTTCTTTGATTCGGGGCTCCCCACACCCCCAACTGGCCGACCAATAGGTCAGTTGTATGATGCACGCGGCAAAGTTCCAAACCAACAGCCACCCCAAAGCACCCAGCACGGCCGCCACCAGGATGTAGAACAGATAGTGCAAGGGGCGCTGGAAGACATAGGCGTACGAACGGCTCAAGGCATCGAAACTGTCCGTCCCCTCCGTGCTGATGGTCCCCCACATCAGCGGAAATCCGAATAGCAAGCCGATGAGAAAGAGCGTCATCACCAGACCGGCCAGCAGGGCGAGCAACCAGACGAAGGAAACCAACAGGACACCGAGATTGGCGTTCATAATCAATCCCAAGATCCAAACGGGGACGGCCATCAGCACGATCCCCAACAGGGGAACCAGCGGGGCGGTGAAATAGCTCCAGAAGTTCGAACAAGCGTGACGAAGCGCCGCCCCCATGGGAACCCGTTCCCCACACGCCAACTCCACCGAGGCAATCCGCGTGATCGCGCCCCCGAAAAACGCCCAGATGGCCAGCGATGTCAAACCAAACAGCAACAGGCAGAACAACTCCCGCGGCGAGGCCGCCAGAACACGCCTCAACGGTTCCGTCAGCCGCAACCAGACCGTCACAACCGAGTCCATGATGGGAGCGCGGGAGTTCTCGGCATCAGGATCATTCGTATCGGCAACCGGCCACTCGGGTAACCCCGGCTTGTCCGGTAGACTCTCGGTAACCACTCGCCAATTGTCCTCGATGTGCTGGTTAATCCACGTGGCCGTGTCCGAATCGGAATCGGGTCCCAACACCGCTGCTATCAGTCCCCACATGCCCACGGTCAGCAGAAGCCCCGTCGTTGCCAGCACCAGAACGCGAACACCGATCGCAATCCGAAAAACGCGGAAGATATTCAGCCAAGGACATATTTCTGGCCAAGCCACCGTCCGCAGAATACCGCCGTTTTCTTCCTTCATCATCGAACCCTCCTCGTTTGTGCTCAAAAAACCACTTGTGCCCAAGAATCGCCGATTTTGGGCATTATACCTCCCGCGGGGACAGATGCAAGCGGGGTAAACCGGGGAAATTGGGCGGAGGCCACCCCATAACGTGCCCCCAGCGGCCGGGGAGCACCCAGCTACAGATCGTCCGCCACTTCCGGCTCTTCTTCTTCCGACGGATTCGGCAGACCGTACTCCTCATCGAGCCAGCAATTCAGGTCCACCAACCTGCAGCGTTCGCTACAAAAGGGCATAGCCGGGCTCGCCTCGGGATCGAACATCTTCTCGCAGATAGGACACCGGAACATCATGGAGGCACGTGGCGGAAAACCACGCCCGTTACAGGTGGTCACTTCTTCCCTTTCGATTCCTTCTTGCTCTTGTCCTTTGCCTGATCCTTAGACTTCTCTTTTCCCTTGTCTTTTTGCTTCTTGGCGGCTTCGGCGCCCTTCCTGTATGATTCGCTCCGGTAGTCGGTCTGGTAGAAGCCCGATCCCTTGAACATGATTGCGGCACCGGGGCCGATCAACCGTCGAAGCTTCGGCCTGCCGCACGCGGGGCACTTGCGCCGGACCTTCGCCGTGATGGATTGGTACAGCTCGAACTTGTGACCACAGTTGTCGCAAACGTAGTCGTAATGTGGCATGGTGCGTTGTCTGTCCTCCCGGCTCCATTGCTAACTTTCCGTTGAAACGATGACCTGACTGGGGCGTACCACGCGGTCATGGATCTGGAATCCCGTTTGTGTCTCCAGGACAACCGTACCCGGCGGACATTTCTTCGAGGGCTGCTGGGAGATCGCCTCATGGAGGTTCGGATCAAATGGCTTGTGCAGTGATTCGATCCGGGTGCAATCGTGTTGTCCGAGCACGTTCTCGAACTGCTCGGCGACCATTTTGACCCCTTCCAGCAGCGCGCCGACGTCGTGGTTCTGCTCGGCGGACTCGATGGCACGATTGATGTTGTCCCACACGGGGAGCAGGTCCCGCAACAAGGGCATCGCGGCGTAGCGGCGTTCGTCCTGCAATTCCCGGGCGGCCCGTTTGCGATAGTTTTCCAACTCCGCCTGGATTCGCAGCGTCCGGTCGTTGGCCTCCTGCAACTCGGCGAGCAGCCCCGCCAGTTGTCCGTCGATGTCCGCCGGATCGGTCTTTTCTGGTTTGTTTTCGGACACGCTTCGTCCTCCGTTCACCCCCCACATGCTAGCTGGGATGAAAATAGTCCTTGAGTTTCTGGAAGAAGGATTTTCTTTCGGGGGTCATGTCGGCAATTTCGTATTCCGCCAGTTTTCTGAGGATTTCCTTGTGCTCCGCGTCAAGCTTTCTCGCAACTTCGACATGGACCTGCACAAGGAGGTCCCCCCGACCGGTGCGCCTCAGGTCGGGCATGCCAAGTCCCTTGAGCGTGAAAATTTTTCCCGATTGTGTCCCGGCGGGAATCTTCAGCTCGTCGCGCCCGTCGAGTGTCGGCACTTCGATCGTGGCCCCCAAGGCGGCTTGCGAGTAGCTGATCGGCACGTCGCAGATGATGTGTTGTCCCTTGCGCTCGAACAGCGGGTGCTCGGTTACGGCGATGAAGCAATAGCAATCGCCGGGGGGGCCGCCGTCGGGGCTCGGCTCACCCTCCCCCTGGAGTCGGAGCTGGGTTTGGTTGTCGACGCCGGCGGGGATATCGACCTTTCGGGTAACCTGCTTCTGCACGTAGCCTGCGCCGCGGCATTCGCGGCATTTTTCGCGAATGATTCTCCCGTTTCCTCGACAAGAAGGGCACGCGGTCTGCAACGAGAAGATGCCGGTCGATTGGACCACCTGCCCCCTTCCGCCGCAGTAGGAGCAGACTTCCGGCTCCGTGCCTTCTTTTGCCCCGGAACCGCCGCAGACGACGCACTTATCGTGGCGGTGGAACTGAACGACTTTGGCGGTGCCGTGAGCGGCCTCGAGCAAATCGACAGTAACGTCACAGCGGATGTCGGCCCCGCGGCGGACACGGCGCCTGCCCGGCGCCCCGCCGAAAATATCGCCGAAGATGTCGCCGAAGGCCGCGAAGATGTCGCCGACGTCGTGAAAATGAGATGCTCCGCCGCCGGGCCCTTCAAATGCCGCGTGTCCGTAGCGATCGTAGCGCCCCCGCTTCTCCCGGTCGCTGAGCACTTCGAAGGCCTCGGCCGCCTCCTTGAACCGGGCAACCGCCTCCTCGTCGCCCGGATTCCGGTCGGGGTGATACCTAAGCGCCAGCTTGCGGTACGCCTCGGAAATCTGCCCGTCGGTTGCCGACCGGTCAATATCGAGAACCTCGTAATAGCAGCGTTTCTTTGCCATGGCCCGTCAATCAGGGTTTCCGCGCAAAAACTTATTATAGCTCACACGGCGCGTTGCCGGAACGCCGATCGGTGCGTCAACGTCCCGGGAACTCAAGCAAAACGGGCCACCCCATCGGGAGATGGCCCGGTGATTCCCGGCAGATTTCGCTCAGGCACAATCGCTCGAGAACGACCGGCCCGCCTCAACGGACACTTCCCTCGACCCGTTGCTGCTTCTTGTCTTCGTCCTTCAAGTCGGTTACCAGCGTTTCAGTAGTCAACATCAGCCCCGCGATGCTGGCGGCATTCTCCAGCGCCGTGCGGACGACCTTCAACGGATCGATGATTCCCGCCTTGAACATATCGACGTACTTGCCGTTGTTGGCGTCGTAGCCGGTATTGGTCGGCTTGTCGCCAACCTCGTCGGCCACCACCGAGCCGTCAATGCCGCAGTTGTCGGCGATCTGCCGGATCGGGGCGTTCAAGGCGCGAAGAACGATGTCCACACCGATCTTCTCGTCGCCGCGGGCGCCGGACCGGGTCTTCTCGACCGCTTCGCGGCACCGCAAGAGGGCCACGCCGCCGCCCGGCAGAATCCCCTCCTCGACGGCCGCCCGGGTCGCGTGCAGCGCATCTTCCACGCGGGCCTTCTTCTGCTTCATTTCCGCTTCGGTGTTCGCGCCGACCGAGACCACGGCCACACCGCCGCACATTTTGGCCAGGCGTTCCTGGTACTTCTCTCGGTCATAATCGCTGTCGGTCTCCTCGATTTGCGTGCGTAGTTGAGCGATTCGGCTGTCAATCTCCTTCCGTTTGCCCGCCCCTTCAACAATAGTTGTCTTCTCCCGGTCCACGGTGATTTTTTTCGCCCGGCCGAGATGCTCGACCGTGACGTTTTCCATCTTCATGCCGAGGTCTTCGCTGATATTGGTTCCGCCGGTCAAAATGGCGATGTCGCCGAGCAGGGCCTTCCGCCGGTCGCCGAAACCGGGGGCCTTCACCGCGGCAATGTTCAACGTGCCGCGCAACTTGTTGACCACCAGCGTCGTCAGCGCCTCTCCCTCAATGTCCTCCGCGATAATCAGAAGCGGCTTGCCCGTGGCGCTTACCTTCTCCAGGATCGGGATCAACTCGCGGAGGTTGCTGATCTTCTTCTCGTGAATGAGAATATAGGCGTCCTCCAAGAGGCAGTCCATCTCAACGGGGCGATTGATGAAGTAGGGCGAGAGGTAACCCTTGTCGAACTGCATGCCCGCGACTACCTCGTAGGTGGTTTCGGCGGTCTTGCCCTCCTCGACCGTGATTACACCATCGTTGCCGACGTTCTCCATGGCCTCGGCCAGGAGGTTGCCGATTGCCGGGTCGTTGTTGGCGCTGATGGCGCCGACGTGGGCGACTTCCTCGGTCTTCGTGATGGCTTTGGCCATCGAGTGCAGGCACTCGACCGCCTCGTCGACGGCTTTCTCTATTCCGCGCCGGATCGCGGCCGGGTTGCTCCCCGCCGCAATATTCCGCAGACCCTCGCGGTAGATCACCCGTGCCAGGATCGTGGCCGTCGTGGTACCGTCGCCGGCGATGTCGGAGGTCTTCGAGGCGACCTCGTTGACCAGCTTGGCGCCCATGTTCTCGAAATGGTCTTCAAGTTCAATTTCCTTGGAGACGGTCACGCCGTCTTTGGTAACAGTCGGACCGCCGAACGACTTGTCGAGGATAACGTTCCGTCCGGTCGGACCCAGGGTCACGGCGACGACGTCGGCCAGCTTGTCCACACCCCGGAGCATACGGGTCCGGGCATGATCTTCGAATAAAAGTTGTTTAGCCACGATGGCGGTTCCTTAGCTATTTGATGGTTCCAGTCGGAGACGGCGAACCTTCGCACGTCAATTGATCACCTTGGCCAGAATGTCGGATTCGCGTAGTATCTTGATCTCGCGATCGTCCACTTCGATATCGCTGCCGGCGTATTTTCCGAAAATCACTTCATCGCCGACCGCAACACTCAAGTCGCCCCGCTCTCCGCTGTCGAGCAGTTTGCCCGGTCCAACGGCCAGCACGACGCCGCGTTGTGGTTTTTCCTTGGCCGTGTCGGGCAAAACGATGCCTCCGGAAGTTATTTCTTCGGCCTCGATGGGTTCTACCACAACCCGGTCGTCCAAGGGCCTCAACTTAATATCCTTATCCTTCATGATTCGGTTCCTCTAATGTGAATGGATCCTCAGGAATTCTTGTCGTTCGGTTGCATCCGGCCCGGGCGAGCGTACCCGAGCCGGGTAGAAAACGGTTTGCTACATCATGCCGCCCATGCCGCCCATGCCGCCCATGCCGCCCATGCCGCCCATGCCGGGATCCATGCCTTCGGGGCCGTGCGCCGGTTCCTCCTCTGTAGGAATTTCCGTCACAAGGCATGAGGTCGTCAACAGTAGTCCGGCCACGCTGGCAGCATTTTGCAGCGCTGTTCGCACGACTTTGGCAGGGTCGATAATGCCTCCGGCCACCAGGTCGCCGTACGTATCCTTATCTGCGTCGTATCCGTCGTTCTTGCCTTTCATCCGGCGGACGCGATTGACCACCACCGCACCGTCCCTGCCCGCGTTCTCGGCGATCGCCCGAAGCGGGGCATCCAGAACGTCCTGGATAATCTTGGCGCCAAGTGCCTCGTCACCCTGAAGCTCGAGACGTTTAACCGCCTTGTCGCTTCGGAGAAGCGCCACGCCGCCCCCCGGGACGATTCCTTCCTCCAAGGCCGCTTGGGTTGCCGCCTGGGCGTCTTCCAGCAGGCTCTTTCGCTCCTTCATCTCCGTTTCGGTCGCGGCGCCGCAATTGATTTGGGCAACGCCGCCGGCCAACTTGGCAAGACGCTCTTGGAGTTTCTCGCGGTCGTAGTCGCTGTCGGTGGTCTCGATCTCCTTGCGAATCTGATCGGCACGCCCTTCGATAGCCTTCTTCTCGCCGCCGCCGCTGACGATAATCGTATCGTCGGATGTAACCTTTACTTTCTTGGCCGTCCCAAGATCGGAGATTTTTACCGAATCAAGCGTTACGCCGAGATCCTTGTAAATGGCGTTTGCCCCGGTCAACGTGGCGATGTCGCCCAGCATGGCCTTGCGCCGGTCGCCGTAACCCGGCGCCTTGACAGCACATGCACTGAGAATGCCGCGCATTTTGTTCACCACCAGGGTAGCCAGCGCCTCTCCCTCGATATCTTCCGCAATCACCAGCAACGGCTTGTTCGCTTTGCTCACGGCTTCCAGCAGCGGAACCAGGTCCTTGGCGCTGGAAATCTTCTCTTCGTGGACCAGCACGAGACATTTCTCGAACTCGACAGTTTGGCTTTCCTGGTCGGTGACGAAATGCGGGGAGAGGTAACCTCGGTCGAATTGCATCCCCTCGACCACCTCGACGTACGTCTCGGCCTGGCGTCCTTCTTCGATGGTGATCACGCCGTCCTTTCCGACTTTCAGGAAGGCATCGGCGAGCACGGCCCCGATCGACGGATCATTGTTCCCGGCGATTGTGGCGATCTGGGTAATCTCTTTCTTACTCTTCGGATCAACCGCAGACGCCATCTTCTCGATCGACCCGATCACGGCGGCGGCGCCCTTTTGGATGCCACGCGACAGCGCCATCGGATCGGCGCCGGCGGCGATCATCTTCAGCCCTTGTTTGTAAATCGCTTCGGCAAGGACCGTAGCGGTCGTCGTCCCGTCGCCCGCGACCTCGTTGGTTTTCGAAGCAGCCTCCTTGACCAGTTGAACCCCCAGATTTTCGTAGGGATCGTCCAACTCGACGTCCTCTGCAACGGTAACCCCGTCCTTGGTGATTTTCGGGGCGCCCCAACCCTTATCGAGGACGGCATTCCGGCCGCGGGGACCCAATGTACTCGTCACGGCCCGGGCCAACTTTTCGACCCCCTCGGCGAGGGGAAGCCGGGCTTCATCTTCAAAGACCATCTGTTTTGCCACAGCGGAATTCCTCCTGCTCTATATTGCGACCCAAACCCGCACATCGACCACATTTGGCAGCCGGCGGTCCAATAAACCGCCCAGGGGTGCAAAGGGTGTGCCAATGTCGGCAGCCGTGTCACAAACCTTTGCCAAATAAGGCGTTACGCCATTCGGTAGTCTTTAGTCTGTGGCAATCCGACAGTGCTGAAGGTAGCGCAGTATGCCATTTTGGCAGAAGACTCATCCTCCAGCATCTACGGAATGAACTCCGCGTCGTCTCCGAGCCCCTCGGCGAATCGCGACAAGAGGTCGGCCGCCTTGTCAATGTCGTCCAGTGAGACCGTCTCGACCGGGCTGTGCATGTACCGGTTGGGGACGCTGACCAGACCTGTGGCCACCCCCGAACGGTTCACCTGCATGGCGTTGGCATCCGTGCCGGTGGGTCGGTTGGCGGCAGCGAGCTGGTAAGGGATTTCGTTCTCCTCAGCCGCCTTGATGAGCCGGTCGACGACTTTATGGTTCATGTTCGGGCCGCGGTGGATAACCGGCCCCCCACCCATCTTGACATCTCCCTCTTCCTTCTTCTCGATCGTTGGGCAATCGGTCGCAAAGGTGACGTCGACCGCCACACCAACGTGCGGGTCGATGCCGAACGAACTGGTCTTGGCCCCGCGGAGGCCGACCTCCTCCTGCACGGTCGAAACCGCGAAGACGGCGCATTTCAACTTCTTCTTCTCTATCCGCCGCAGCGCCTCAATCACCACCCACATCCCCGACTTGTCGTCCATGGCGGGCGAAACGGCAATGTTGTTCTGCATCATGCCGAACCCCAACGCCACCGTAATCGCATCGCCAACCCGGACAAGCTTCTCGGCCTGCTCCTTGTCGGCGGCCCCGATATCGAGCCAAAGCTCCTTGATCTTGGGCACTTTTTTGCGATCCTCCTCGGTCATCAGATGGATCGGCTTCTTGCCGATGATGCCCGGGACCGGCCCGCCGGCGCTCCAGACGGTCATACGCTGGCCGATCAGCATCATCGGGTCCCAACCGCCGATCGGTTGGATATACACGAAACCCTCGTCGTCGATGTGTTGGACGATCAGCCCGATCTGGTCGCAGTGGCCGGCCAACATCAGCCGAAGCGGGGCGCCGGGGTTGCGGACCGCGATCACATTGCCGTGGACGTCGGTCCTCACCTCGTCGGCGCAGTCGGCCACGTAGTCGCGCACGATTTGCTGAACCGGGCTCTCGTACCCCGAGGCGCTAGGAGTTTCCAGAGCTTTTTTGAAGAATTCCAAGGCGGTCGATTCCATGAAGAAGTCCTTTGCCGGTCTGGGTGGGCGGGATTGGGGTTTGCACGACGGAAATTGGCCGTCCAAACAGGTGGGTATCAGTATGATGATTTGTGGCAGGGATGCAAGCCCGGGACCGCTGAGGGACCTTCCGGCGACCTTGGCCGGGCGTTTGGACGCGCCGTTGACCGAGTGGGGGCGGGGACGGTTAAGCCTGCGACCCCTGCTTCTCCGGATCGTCCTCGTCCCTCTTTGCGGCAAACAGGTTGAATCCGGGCATGGCAAACGCGGCGGCGGCGGCCAGGAAAAGCAGCCTGACGATCATAAGGTGCCTCCACGGCTTGTAGAAAAACATCACGGCGCACCACAGCGCAATCAGCAGCAACAAGGCGCCTGCCGCCTTCCTCGCAAGCGCAATCAGGAACCTCTTTAGCCAGTCGGGCAAACGCCCCGAGGAAGTGTCTTCTTCGTTCTTCATGACAATCGGTGCAAATGACTCGTTTCGGGCCGGTTATGTTTCGTGTTCCGCGCGGAGACGATCGAGGTCCTCGCGGCGCCCCATGGCAATGACGCTGCCGCCGGTTTGAACGACGGTCTCCGGGCCGGGGTTGAACTCGATGGCGCCGTCGGGTTGGCGGATCGCCACGATCAGCAGGCCGTAGTGGGTCCGGATTTGCGACTCGCGGACGGTCAGGCCGACCATCGGGCCGCTCTCGCCGATCGTAACCTCGTCGACCTCGACCTCGGAAATCTGGCGACCGCTGACGACCTCGATCAGCTCGACGGTCGAGGGACGCGTGATCAGGGTAGCCATCCGCAGCGCACCGGTGGCAGCCGGCAGAACGACCCGGTCGGCCCCCGCCTGCATCAGTTTCTTCTCGGTCGTTTGAAATTCACCGCGGGCGATAATCATGATGTCCCGATTGAGGTTCCGCGCCGTCAAGGTGATGAAGACATTGTCGGCGTCGTCCGGCAGCGTCGTCACCAGCGTTTTTGCCAGCGTGATGCGGGCACGCACCAGGGCGCCCTCTTCCGCAGAGTTGTCGTTCAGCGCAAGGTACTTCAGCGAAAGTGCCTCGTCCACGCGCTCCGGGTCCCTGTCAATAATGACAAACGATTTATTCTCCCGGTGGAGTTGTTCGGCGAGGATCTCGCCCATGCGGCCGAAACCGCAGATGATAACATGGTCCCTGAGAAGCTCGATTTCCCGGGTCGCCCGCCGCATCCCGACGGCCTTGTTGATCTCCCCTTCGAACATCATTTGCAGCAACCCTCCCACAATATAGAAGACGGTGGCCACCCCGAAGATCATCAACAGGGTGGTAAAGACCTTCAATTGCCACGAGTCCAACTCGCGGACTTCTGCCAGCCCGACCGTTGAAAGGACCGTCGCGACCATGTAGACGGCATCGAGGATGTTCCATCCGGCCGCCATGTACCCGACCACGCCGACCACCGTAATGATCCCCAGGATCGTCAATCCGGTGCGCAGGCGTTTCAACGGGATCGGTGTCATGTGTGGTAATCGGCGTTCAGCCGGACGTATTCAGCGGTCAGGTCGGTAGTCCAAAATCGCACGGCCGCGTCGCCTTCGGCCAGTTCGAGCCGGATCAGCACGTCGCGCCCGCCACGCATCGAGTGCGAAACGGAATCCGCGTCGAAATCAACGGGAACCCCGTCCCTATAAAGTACCGTATCATTTACAGCCAGGCAGACCCCGGCCGGATCAAAAGACACGTCGGCGTAGCCGGCCGCCGAAACAATCCGTCCCCAGTTCGGGTCGGCGCCGGCCACGGCCGTTTTGACCAATGCGCTGTTGGCAACGGTCCTGGCGATTTTTCGGGCACTTTCGCGGTCGGCGCAGCCGGTCACCTCGAGTGCGATCCGATGCGTTGTCCCTTCCCCATCGGCGACAATCATCTTGGCCAACTCTACGCAGACCTCGTCGAGGGCCTCTTGGAAGGCAGCCAGCTCGTCGCCGACCGGCGGATCGCCCCCCGCCCGGCCATTGGCCAGAAACAACACCGAATCGCTCGTGCTCATGTGCCCCTCGACGCTGATGCAATTGAAACTGTTGTCGACCGCCACAAACAGCACTTTCTGAGCGACATCAGGCACAAGCGGGGCATCCGTCAGGATCACTGCAAGCATCGTTGCCATATTCGGCCCGATCATGGCAGCCCCCTTGGCCAAGCCGGTGATCTGGATTTCGCGATCGGCAAGCTTCACGGTGCGCCCGGCGAGTTTCGGCGCCGTATCCGTCGTCATCATGCCGCGGGCGGCCGATTCCAGCGAGGCATCGTTTCTGCCGAGCTTGACGGCCGCCGCGCTAATGCCCTGTTCAATCTTGTCCATGGGCAGGAATTCGCCGATCACGCCGGTTGACAGCACCAGGGCCTCGTCTTCTTTACCGCCGCAGGCGGCCGCCGCGAAGGCCGCCTCCCTGCGGGCATCCTCCCTACCCCGTTCACCGGTGCAGGCGTTCGCGTTGCCCGAGTTGATCACCACTGCACAGATCCGATCGCTCGGCGTTCGTTGGCGATTCAGTGCAATCGGGGCGCCGTGGACCACGTTTTGCGTATAGACGCCGGCTGCCGTGGCCGGCACTTCCGACATAATCAACGCAAGGTCCGGTTTCCGCGGATCGGCCTTGATCCGGCAATGGACACCGGCCAGTAAGAACCCCTTGGGGACGGCAATCGACATGTCGTTGCAACCTCCTTAACGAGTCGAGAGTTGAGAGTCCGAACTGGAGCGCGGAGGGCGCGGGGCCTTAGCAACACCGCGGACGGCACACGGAGTGTGCCTGCTACTTTTCTTGAACTTGTCCCTCAGTCGCTCCTTACTGTTGCCGGCGCTCGATCCTCAACTCTCAACTCACAGCGCCGTTGTCTCCTCATACCCGAACATCAGATTGAAATTTTGCACCGCAGCCCCGGACGCCCCCTTGATCAGATTGTCCACGCAACTGACGGTGAGCACGCGGTTGCGCACTACTCGAGCAGTGATATCGCAGAAGTTGGTGAAGGCCGCGTCCTTCGTCCCCGGCAGGTGATCAACCACGCGGACGAACGGCTCGCCGGCATAGAAATCTCGCAAGGTCTGCAACAGCTTTTCCTCATTCACGTCGCCGGCCGGCTGCGAATACGTCGTCGTTAGAATCCCGCGGTCCATGGGTATCAAATGCGGCGAAAAGACAACCTCGACGCTCTTACCCGTCGTTGTGCTGAGGATCTGGTCGATCTCCGGCGTATGGCGGTGGCGGCCCAGATTATAGGCAGCCATGCTTTCGTTGCACTCGGGGTAGTGCGTGGTCAGCTTGGGCGTCCGGCCCGCTCCGGAGACACCCGTCTTCGCGTCAACAACAATGCCGCGGGAATCGATCAGCCCGGCTTTCAGCAGCGGAACCAGCGGCAAAACCGCCGACGTCGGAAAACAACCCGGATTCGCCACCAGGGCAGCGTCCCGAATCTGTTCCCGGAACAACTCGGGCAACCCGTACGGAATCTTCCCCAACCGGTCCGGGTCGGCGTGCTTCTGGTTGTACCACTCCGCAAACACCTCCGGGTCGTTCAGCCGGTAGTCGGCACTGAAATCAACTACCCGCGCCCCGCCGTCCAGCAGATGTGGAACCATCGACGCGCTTACTCCATGGGGAAGGCATGCGAAAACACAGTCAGCCCGGGCGGCAACCTCGGCCGGGCTCAACTTCTCCACACAAAGGTCCAACCGCGCGGCCAGCGATGGGTGAATCATCGCCACGTGGGGCCGGCCTTCGTGAAGGTCCGTCACCGCAACGATCTCCACCTCGGGATGACGCAGCAATATCTTGATCAACTCCAGGGCCGTATAGCCCGCGGCTCCGAGAACGGCAATCTTCGTCGTCATACTGTCGATTCTCCTGCGATACCCCAGAAACCAGAGAATCGAGTATTATATCCAACCTGCAAATATCACGCCAGTCCCCAAAGGGCGCCGAGGGCTTTTTGCCTGAAAACGGCCCGGAAACGACGGGGATATGGACGCATTTGGCCCCAAGAAACGCCGCTGAACCCGGGGAATCAATCTTGGACCACCGGCAGTTCCACAACGATTCGGGTTCCTTCCCCGGGCGCGCTCTCAACGGTTGCCCGACCCCCGAACAATCTCGCCCGTTCCTGGATGCCCCTCAGGCCGAAACAGCCGTCTGCGATGTTGTCGGGATCAAACCCGATTCCCCAATCGCGGACTTCGATCCGAACAAGATTGCCCGGCTGGACAAGTTCGAGCCGGACTTTATCGCTTCGGCTGTGCCGCCGGGCATTTGCCAGGCCTTCCTGGACGATGCGAAAGACGGTGTTTTCCAAAAGGGGTTCCAGCCTGTCGGATTCGAGATCACCGAGAAACTCGATCTCCATCGTTCCTTCCGCCCGGCTGTCATAAACAAGATGTTTAATAGCCGCCACAATGCCCGATTCGTCAAGAATGGGCGGGCGGAGTCCGCTGATCAACTGGCGTGCTTCGGAGATGCCATCGACCAACAGTGCCATGCCCGTCTGAAACAGATCCGACGTTTTCTCAGCGTCGTGATCTCTCAGTTGCTCGGCAGCTTCAAACTGCATATGCGCCCCCGCCAACGCCTGGGCCAGACCGTCGTGGATTTCGTAGGCCGTCAATTGCCGGTCCCGGTCGTGTGCGTTGAGTAATTGGCGGAGTACCCGTTGTTCCTTTTGCAAAGCTTCCTCGGCCTGTTTTCGGGCGGTAATGTCGGTGACCACGGCGGCAACGCGAGAAGGATTGCCCTTGCTGTCCCGGATCAGGTAATAGTTTGCGATGACCGGCGTCAACTTCCCTTCGCTTGTCTTGAGCGTCAATTCGCCCACCCATTGCCCATCCGCTCTGACGGTGGCCATCACTTCTTCTTCTATTTTCTGCCGCTCTTCTTCGGGATGGTAAGACGTAAGATTCTTGCCGATGGCATCTTCAACGCTATTTGTGCCGACAAGACGCATGATGGTTGGATTCCCGTAGATAATGCGGCCATCAAGGTCTGTCATGCCGAACCCCTGCCCGGACGCCTCAACGAATCTCTGGAAGACGGCGAGTTGTTCTTCTGCCCGCTTGCGGTCCTCGACTTCCTGTGCCAGTTCGGCAGTACGTTCGACCACGCGTTGTTCGAGTTCATCGCGGGCTTCCCGCAAGGCCTCTTCCATTTCCTTATGTTCGGTGATATCTGAAGCGAGGATGGTGGCACTGACGACCCGCCCTTCTTGCTTCGTGGGCCAGATTCGGGTCGTGTACCACAAAGAGCCAAAGGCCTCCGATGTCTTGATGTCATAGCTTGTAGCCTCCCCTGTTTCAAAGACCTGTTCAAGCTTTTCCCTGGCAGTATCATGATACTCTTCAGGTACGAACTCGTAGATGGATCTTCCGATAACCTCATCGAGTATGTTTCCAAGAACGGTGCGGTTGATGAAAAGAATCGTTCCACGACGATCTACACTCAAAATGGTATCCGGGGCGTTCTCTACTAAAGAACGCCAGTTCTCTTCCGATACCAGCAGGGCCTCTTCGAGCCGTTTGTGTTCGGTGATGTCCGTGGCGATGAGGGTCACGGCGACGACCTGACCTTCTTGCATGACCGGTCCTACCCGGCTCGTGTACCATCGAGAACCGTAGGCTTCCACGGATCTGGTGTCGTAACGGGCGGCTTCCCCTGTTGCAAACACTTGTTCGATGCGTTCTCGGACAACTGCGTGGTACTCCTCGGGCAGGAACTCGTAGACGCTTCTTCCGACGGTTTCCCCCGGCTGAATTCCCGGGACGGTGTGATTGATGAAGAGAATTGTCCCGTCATGGGCCACGGTCATGATTACGTCAGGGGCGTTCTCCACCAGAGAACGCCACTTCGCCTCCGACGCGAGGACCTCCTCGGCCCGTTTCCGTTCGGCGAGAATACGTTGCACTTCTTCCGACATAGGGCACCTCGCAGGCCGTTAGCAAGAAACATTTTATCATGCCACGGACGCGAGCAACACCCCCCGGAATAGCGTTCCTTGCACAACTGCGGCAATTACGCTACTGTGACTACGTATGGAGGTGACCGATGAAGTGCAACCAGCAGATTCGTTCGAGCCGCCGGCAGTTCCTGCGGCGCGCCGCCGCGGCGGGCGGGATGATGGCGGCGCCTTACCTCGTTCCGTCCGCCGTCCTGGGCAAAGATGACGCCGCCGAGCCGAGCAACCGGATTACGCTCGGCTTCATTGGCATCGGCGCCATGGGCCAGGGCCACGTACATTGCTTCCTCCAATATCCGGAAGCACAAGTCGTTGCCACATGCGACGTCGACCGGTGGCGCCGCGAAAACGCCAAGAAGGTTGTCGAGAAGGCATACGCCGCGTTGCGGCCCGGCGGCAAGTTCCAAGGCTGCGAAGCCTACAACGATCTCCGCGAACTGGTGGCCCGACGCGACATCGACGCGGTGGTGATCGCCACCGGCGACCGCTGGCACATACCGGCAGCCGTCCTGGCGGCCAAGGCGGGCAAGGACATCTACTGCGAAAAGCCCATGTCGCTGACCATCCGCGAAGGGCGTGTCATGGTCGACGTCGTCCGCCGCTACGACCGGGTGTTCCAGACCGGCCTCCAGCAGCGGTCCACGCCCGAGTTCCGCAAGGCCTGCCGGCTGGTTCAGGGCGGCGCCATCGGAAAAGTCAAGTACGTCTACGTAGGTTTTCCCGGCACGTGCGACGACGTGAATCTTCCCGCCCAGCCGGTTCCCGACGGCTTGGATTGGGACCTGTGGATCGGTCCGTCGCCATGGCGGCCCTACAACGGCCGGTTTCACATCTACGGCAAGCCGCCGCACGTCGTGCCGTGGCATTTCTGTCCCGATTTCGGCGGTGGCAACCTGACCAGCAACGCCGTACACGCCTTCGACGTCGTCCAGTGGGGACTCGGCATGGACGAAAGCGGACCCGTCGAGATCATCCCTCCCGAAACGGGGCAGGTTCCCGTGCTCACCTATAAGTACGCCAACAGGGTTCTCCTGCAAGTCGACTGGAAACTGAACAAGCAGACGCAGTTCGTGCCCAAGGGATGGGACGCGGGCACGCGGGTCCAGAACTTCGGGGCCCTGTTCGTGGGCGAGGACGGTTGGATCCACGTCGGCCGCCGGGGTTATCTCAAATCCTTCCCGAAGGAGATCATCGAGCAGTCTCCGGAAGAGTCCGGGCCGAGGCGTCCGGTGAACAACCATCACCAGAACTGGTTGCAGTGCATCAAGACGCGCGGGCGGCCGGCGTGCGACGTGGCGATCGGATGCCGATCGACCACCGTTTCCCTCTTGGGCTGCATCGCCCACCGGACCGGGCGTGCGCTGCGGTGGGACCCGGCCAAGGAGGAGTTCATCGGCGATCCACAAGCCAACCGCCTGCGGTCGCGGGCGACGCGCCGGCCGTGGAGAATCTAAGATGCTGCGATACACATTACGGGAGTAGATGACTGCGGGATTGCTCAACAGTGGCTTCGGCACGTACGGATGCCACGTGTTATAAAGCCGCGACCGTTGGTCGCGACCCGCGTCACCAAGAACCGCCCCCGGCGTCGCTGGGCGCGACCAACGGTCGCGGCTTTATGATCCCAATTGCCGAAGCGATGCCCAAGCAACGGAAGGGTATGAGACTATGATGAGGAAAATGCGAAGAAACGGCATTTGGAGTCGAGGGGCGTTTGTCGCAGCTTTGCTCGTGAGTGCAGCGCTGTTGGGCGATTCCAAAGCGGCTGACGAATCGACACCGAAGACCTTGGCCAAGGAGATCCTTGACGCCACCGGTGTCAAGGGCGGGCTGGTCGTACACCTCGGCTGCGGCGACGGGAAACTGACCGCGGCCCTGCGGGCCAACGACCGTTGCCTCGTGCATGGACTGGACGCCGATGCGAAAAACGTCGACAAGGCACGCGAGCATATCCGGTCGCTGGGGCTCTATGGCGATGTCTCGGTCGAACAACACACGGGCAAGCAACTCCCTTATGCCAAAAACCTCGTCGCCCTGGTGGTGTCGGAGGACCTGGGCAATGTGACGATGGACGAAGTGCTGCGCGTGCTGCGACCCGGCGGCGTTGCCTATATCAAGAAGGATGGGAAATGGTCCAACACCATCAAGCCGCGGCCGGGAGGGATCGACGAGTGGACGCACTTCCTGCACGACACCGACGGCAATGCAGTGGCCAAGGACAACGTCGGCCCGCCGCGGCACGCCCAGTGGATCGAGCGGCCGATCTGGTCGCGGCATCACGATACCGTTCCCAGCATCAGCGCGTTGGTTTCGTCCAACGGCCGGGTATTTTCCATTGTTGACGAAGCCCCGGCGGCCATCGGCGGCGAGACACCCGACGCGTGGTTCTTGATCGCCCGCGATGCGTTCAGCGGCGTCCTGCTCTGGAAACGCCCCATGCCCGACTGGGGCTGGAAGATGTGGACCGGCTCTTGGAAGGCGCGATTTAACCAACCCAACCATATCCCAAAGCGGCTCGTGGCCGTCGGCGATACGGTCTATGTCACGCTCGGTTTCAACGCCCCGTTGACCGCCATCGACGCGGCCACCGGGGAAATCCTGAGAACCTACGAAGGGACCGAGTTCACCGACGAAATCCTCTACCACGACGGCACCCTGGTCCTCTCGGTCAATCACGCCGCGCAAGGCCCCGGCACCATCGAGAAGAAGCCGCCGGTCCATAAGTCGATCGTTGCGATCGACGCCGAGTCGGGCAAACAGCTCTGGAAGACGGGCGACTACGTGGGAACTACTACGAAAACCGGTCCTATCGAACGCGTCACGCACCTGTTGTTGACCCTTCGCGGCGGCCGGATCTTCCTGCTCGACCGCGACACGTTCGTCTGCCTCGACCTGAAGACCGGCAAGGAACTCTGGCGTTCGCCACGACCGGAGAATAACCGCTACACGAGCCGATACGAACACCTCATGTCCGGCATGTCGACACTCGTGGCCACCGACGACGTGATGCTCTACTGCCAGTTGGAGCCGATCCAGAAGCGAATCGGCTGGGGTGTGATCAAATCGCGGGTCCACGCCGTTTCCGCCGCCACGGGCGAGTTCCTCTGGGACCGCGTCTGCGGCAACTGGGGCCATTTTACCGTGCCCGACCTGTTCGTCGCCCGCGGCCTCGTCTGGGTTCACGACTACAAGACGGTGTCGATCGTTGGGCTCGATCCCAAGACCGGCGAGCAGAAGCGAAAGATTTCAACAGAGAAGGCGTTCACCCAGGGGCATCATCACCGGTGCTACCGAAACCGCGCCACCGAGAACGCCATCCTGACGGGCCGCCGCGGTATCGAGTACATCGACCTCGAGACGGGCGAGAACATCCTGCATCACTGGGCCCGCGGGGCGTGCCGGTTCGGGGTCGTGCCGTGCAACGGGCTCATCTACCTGACGCCGCACCCGTGCGATTGCTACATCGATGCGAAGCTCAACGGCATGTTCACGTTGGCCCCGGCAACCGAAGCCGAGCGCGGCGGTGCGGCGTGGTCGAGGGAGCCGAGCACGCAAGAGTCTCTTGAGAAAGGCCCGGCATATGGGAAAACTGCGGCCAAGGGCTCAGCCGATGATGCCGATTGGCCCACCTTCCGACACGATCCGCAGCGGAGCGGCTCGACCGAATCGGCCATCCCCACAAAATTGGCGCCGATCTGGGAAGCCGACCTCGGCGGGCCGGTCAGTGCCGCGACGGTCGCCGACGGCCGCATCTTTGTTGCCTCGGTCGATGCCCATCAAGTCCATGCCCTCGACGCGACCCGCGGCAAACCGATTTGGACCTTCACCGCCGGCGGACGCGTTGACACGCCGCCGACGATCCATGATGGGCTGGCCTTGTTTGGGTCGGCCGACGGGTGGGTTTATTGTCTCCGTGCGGCCGACGGGGCGCTCGTGTGGCGGTTCCGTGCGGCGCCGGAAGATCGTCGCATCGTCGCGTTCGGGCGGGTGGAATCGGCATGGCCGGTCCACGGCAGCGTGTTGGTCGTCGACGGCGTCGCGCACTGCACCGCGGGACGATCGTCCTTTCTCGACGGCGGCATCTATGCCTATTCGCTCGATCCGAAAACCGGGAAGCTGCTGTCCGGCAAGTGCATCTGCACGCCCGATCCGAAGACCGGCGAGCCGCCGGAGCAAACCGATGCGAAAAACATGGATGGGGCACTGTCCGATGTCCTCGTGAGCGACGGCCGTAAGGTCTACATGCGGCAGATGAAGATCGCCGACCGCGACGGAGACAAGAGCAGCGGCGAGTGGATCCGCTCCACCGCCGGGATGCTCGACGACTGCTGGTTCAATCGCACCGGATGGACGCTGGGCAAGGGGGCGAGCAGCCAGTTGCTCGTCTTCGACGACGGCGCGGTCTGCGGCATCCAGGCGTTCAAAGGCAGAAACCGCTCGGGCTTCTTCTTCCCCGGACAAGGCTATCAACTCTTCGCCAACAAGCGAAAATTGCCCAGAGCCAAGGGCTCAACCGGCGGATGGAAGACGTTAGTCCCGATTCGCGCCGTGGCGATGGTCCTCGCCGGCAAGACACTCTTTGTCGCAGGGCCACCCGACACGGCAGGCGGGGAAGACCCGTGGGCTGCCTTGGAAGGACGAAAAGAGGGGGCGCTCTGGGCCGTCTCGATGGCCGACGGCAAAAAGCTGGTCGAATACCCGTTAGACTCTCCCCCGGTCTTCAACGGCATCGCCGCCGCCGGGGGCCGCTTGTATCTCTCTACTAAAGACGGCAAAATCCTGTGCTACGGCGGCCGGTAGAGGATTGACCAAGAACGTTCCGGTATTTCCATCACAAAGCCGCGACCGTTGGTCGTGCCGAATACCGGCGGCACCGGTTCAGGCAAGCGCTTGGCGCGACCAACGGTCGCGGCTTTGTGGACAAATGGCGTAAATCCGCCCGGCTTCTTGCAAAACGGAGACCAGGTCGCAACAATGAATTCACTCCTGCCTGCCGACCGTACGGGCGAAAAACTCACACGAACCTGCACTTTCCCGTTCAAACCTGAAGAGGAGAATAGCGATGACGAAACCCAACAAGACGAAACATCCGTCCCGGCGCGACTTTTTGAAGACCTCGGCGATCGTCGGCGGTGCCGCCGCGTTGACCGGTGTGCCACGGGTGAACGTCCTTGCCGGCGAAACCAGCCGGAAGTTCAAGGCGGCCCTGCTCGGATGCGGCGGACGCGGAAACGGCGCCGCCGCAAATCATCGGAACGCCGTGAAGTATCTCAACGACAAGCTCGGATGGAAACTCGAAGTCGAGTTCGTTGCCATGGCCGATTGGTCCAAAGGCCGAGCCGAGGGAGCCGGCAAGAGGTACGGCGTGCCCAAGGAGCGGTGTTTCGGCGGCGCCGACGCCTACAAGAAGGTCCTCGAGGTGAACCCCGACATCGTCCTGATGGCCCAGCCGCCGGTCTTTCGTCCCCTGCACTTCGACACGGTCATCAAGGCCGGCAAGCACGTCTTTTTCGAAAAGCCTTCGGCCGTCGATCCGCCGGGCATCCGCCGAGTCATTGCGGCCGGCGAGGAGGCCAAGAAAAAAGGGCTCAGCGTCGTCGCCGGCACCCAGCGCCGGCACGAAGAGGGCCGCAACAGGTTCGCCCGCGAGCTCCAGTGCGGCCGCAAGGGCCGCGTTGTTGCCGGACGCGTCGCGTGGAACATGGGCAAAATCTTCAGCAACAACCCCATCAACCCCAAGGGCCCCGACGACCTGGTCGGCGCCGGCCGCTGGCAACTCTGGGTCGAAATGTCCGGCGACCACATCTGCGAGCAACACGTCCACAACCTCGACATCGCCAACTGGTACATCGGCACGCACCCGGTCAGCGCCGGCGGGTTCGGCTTCCGCGCACGCCGCAAGGCCGGCAACATGTACGACTTCTTCAGCGTCGACCTCGAGTACCCCAACCGGGTCTACGTCCACAGCATGTGCCGCCAGGTGGGCGATTGCTGGAACTGGGTCGGTGAGTCGTTTGCCCACGCCCAACCGGAGCATCCGGACGCCGAGATGCCACCCGATCCTTGGGCGGAGTGTGGCTACCTGGGCGCCTACGACGCCGAGCACGCCCACCTGCTCTACTCGATCGTCAAGGAGAAGCCGGTCAACGAGGCGCAGAACGTCGCCTGGGCAACCGGCGCGGCGATCATCGGCCGGGAGGCGGCCTACACCGGCAAGCGGATCACCTGGAAGGAGATGTTCGAGGATCCCAACGGCAAGTTCTACAACCTCCAACTGAAACCCACCGCCGAGGACTTCGAAACCGGCGACATCGTCATGCTCAAGGACGGCGACATCCGCATCCCCGGCGTGTAGTAGTGAGTTGAGAGTCGAGAGTTGAGAGTCCAGAGTTGAGAGCTTAGCGCAAAAGCCCTGGCACTGCGTGCCAGGGTTCTGTTGGCAACTTAGGTCTTGCGCATGATCAAGTACATTGCGATTCTGGCAACCCTTGTTTCGACGTGCGCGTTCGCCGCCGATTGGCCGCAGTATCGCCATGACGCCGCGCGGAGCGGCTATACATCGGAGCGCCTCCCGGAAAAACTGGGGCTTCGCTGGGTGCGCTCTGCCCGGCACTCGCCGCGGCCGGCGTGGGTTGGGCGGAGCCTGGCCCGCTCGCGGATGAAGTTCGATTGGGCCTATTCGGTCGTCGTGGCCGACGGATTGTGCTTCTTCGGCTCCAGCGCCGACGACAAGGTCTATGCATTGGATGCCGCCACGGGCAAGGAGAAATGGAGCATTTTCACCGGCGGCCCCGTCCGATTGGCGCCTGCCGTGGCCGACGGCCGCGTCTACGTGGCAAGCGACGACGGGTATCTCCATTGCCTTTCGGCCGCCGATGGAAAAACGCTTTGGAAACTCCGTGCCGGGCCCAACAACGAACAAGTGCTGGGCAACGGCCGGATGATCTCCCGCTGGGCGGCTCGCGGCGGGCCGGCCGTCCGCGACGGAGTGGTCTACTTCGCCGCCGGCGTCTGGCCGATCGAGGGCGTTTACGTCTACGCGGTCGATGCCGAGACCGGCAGGGTTCTTTGGTGCAACGACAACTCCGGGTTTCTGGAAATCGACCAGCCGCACATGCACTGCTTCGCCCGGGGCGGTGTCGCGTCGCAGGGATACCTGGCCGTGGCAAAAGACCACGTCCTGGTGGCCACCGGGCGGAGCGTTCCCGCAGTGTTCGACCGCAAGACCGGCCGCTTTATCCATTTCAACCTCGGCCGCTACGGCGGAAAGACGCCCTGGGGAACCGGCGGCGGCGACGTCGTTGCCACCGACTCGGTCTTCTTCAACTCCGGCATGGCCTTCGACATGGCGACCGGATTGCACTACCACCCGGTCGGCAAGCGTTACTGGTGGGACCCTTTCATCCGCGACGGGCGGAAATGCCACGGGGAATTCAACCTGGGCGACCGCCAGGTGATCTGCATCACACCCGACGGGTTCGTCCGCTCGGAAGGCGCGATGCTGTTCGGCTCTCAGATGACGACGCGAACCTACGACGCCCGGCGGGAGAGGCACACCGCCGAGGCCACGCCGCGGTTGCCGTGGGGCAAGAAGGTTGGCGACAAACACCATCTCGAACGGATCGACAACGCGACAGTCCTGAAAGACGGGTGGACGGTCAAATTGAAGAGCCAGCCCGAATCGCTGGCAGTTGCCGGCGATCGTGTTGTCCTCGGCATGGACCGCAATATCGCCGTCGTCGACGCGAAGACGAAGAAGCAGGCATGGTCGGCCGACGTCGACGGCACGGTCTATGCCTTGGCGGTCGCCGACGGGTGCATCTTCGCGAGCACCGGCAAGGGCACGATCTACTGCTTCGGCAAGCCAGCAGACGGTGCGGCAATCGTCCACAAGCCGAAACTGCCAAAGCCGTATCCGGACGACAGCAAGGCTGCCCGCGCGGCACGTGCGGTCTTTGCCGAGCCGTTGGAAACGCGAACTTGTAGGACGGATTGTCAATCCGTCCAGGGGACGCGTAACGGTCACACAACTCGCCAAGAACGAGAATCTAGCCATTCTGGACGGATTAACAATCCGTCCTACGGGTCCACGTCGGGCGCCGACCCGAAGCAGCTCCGCGGGTTCTGTCTCGATCTCGACTGTGGCGATGGGGCGTTTGCCTACACGTTGGTCAAGCGTTCCAACATGTCGGTTATTTCCTTGACGAGGGATCCCGCCGAAGCGGAACTCGCGCGGCGGAAGCTCGACGCAGCGGGTGTCTACGGCGTTCGCGCGGCGGTCGTGGTCGGCGAGCCGAAGGATCTGCCCAGCTACTTCGCCAACCTGATCGTCTCGACCCGGCGACTCGACGACGTGGAGAAGTCGCTTCAAGCCCAGGGAATCCAGTGGCTTCAACGCCCCTGCGGCGGGTTGATGCTTCTTGGCCCACGGGGGGGCAAGATAGACACCGGCGCCAACGCCATCAGCGTAACCATGCGCGGCGAGTTGCCGGGCGCGGGCAACTGGACTCATAACTTGGCCGATGCCGGCAACACGATGTGCTCGGGCGACGAGATCGTCCGCGGCCCGCTGGGGATGCTCTGGTACCAGGACGAAACCCAGGAGACGATCGACCGCCACGGTAAGAACCCCGCCCCGTTGGTCTACAGGGGGCTTCTGTTTCGCGAGGGGATCGATTCGATCAAGTGCATCGACGCCTACAACGGCACAAAGCGCTGGGAGGTCGAATTGCCCGGTGTGCTGGCCGCGTATCGCGAAGGGACCCAGGTCGGCGCCGGACAGATCGGCAGCACCTATTGCATCGCCGACGAGGTCCTCTACGTCCGTAAGGAAGACCGTTGCCTTCTGCTGGGTTATTCCAGAGGTAAGCAGATCGGCGAATTCACGGCGCCACGGAAACCGGACGGCGGCCGCGGGCGCTGGGGCTATCTCGCCTGCCGCGACGGCGTCCTCTACGGCGGATTGATGAACGAGGACTACGTAATCAAGGCCCAACATGGCGACGGCGGCCCGCGAACGCAAAAACCGATGGACGACCATCTGACCGAGACCGCGATGCTGTTTGCCATGGACGCCAAGACGGGCGAGCTGAAGTGGACCTTCGCCCCGAAACACTCGATACGCAACAATGCAATCGCCGTCGGCAAGGGGATGGTCTACGTCATCGACCGCCCGGTGGCCGAGATCGACCAGATTCTGCGGAGCACACTCAAGAAGGCGCGGCGCGGCGAAACATCCGGCCCAAAACATCCGACGGGCGTGCTGCTGGCTCTCGACTCCGAAACCGGCAAGGTCCGATGGCGCGATGAAAACGACATTTTCGGCACCACGTTGGCCGTCAGCACCTAGCACGACGTGCTGCTGATGGGCTACAACCACATCGGCTTCGCCAGGGCGTCGGATTGGCCCGGCGGCATGCGGGCCTACCGGGCATCCACCGGAAAACTGTTGTGGGAATCGAAGCAAAGCAGCATGCGGCCCGCCATCGTCGGGCGAACCATCTACAGCTTCCCCTACGCATGGGACCTGTTGACCGGAGAGCAGAAAACGACCGCCGAGCCGTTGGCCGACCGCGAGAAAGGGAGCGTCTGGAAAATCCTCGGCAAAGGTCAAGGCTGCGGGCTGGTCGCCGCCTCGAAAAACCTGCTGACCTTGCGGAGCGCGTCGCTGAGCTATTACGACCTGACCTACGACAAGGGATGGCTGGAGTATTACGGCGGGCTCCGGGCAGGGTGCTTCATCAACGCGATCCCCGCCGGCGGGATCGTCGTCGCCCCGGACGACACCCGGGCGTGCCGCTGCTCGTACCAGAACCAGGCCACCATCGCCCTGATCCGGCACGGCGTCCGCCCGCCCGTCGTTGAACCGCAACCCGGGCAAACGAACTTCAAGTATGTCTCGATCGCCAGGGAGCCGTTTTTCACGGATGACTTGACCGTCGTGATGAGCCACCCGCGCCGCGATGTCGAAATCCGCTACACGCTCGACGACACGTACCCGACGTCCGACTCGACGCTTTACACCAAGCCGATCACGATCGACAAGACGACACCAATCCGCGCCGCCGTCTTCCGCGACGGCAAGAAGCTGGCGGAGCGGGACGTGGTCCGCTTCACCCGGCGCGAAAAGCCTCGGTAGCCGGAACGCAACGAGGGCGTGAAGAAACTGCACCGGTTGACTCCTAGACGTATGTTTGGTACAAAAGCGTTTGAATTGCGAAATGCTATCCGGAGGGGGTAAAGCGGCCCTGTAGTGTGGTAAGGTGTGATTATACGATCTGAGGAGTCAAAAAGTGCCCAGCAGTGAGCGTCGGAAGGAAATCAAGCGTCGCCGTCATCGCCGCAAGAGGGTGGCCCAGTTCTCGAAGAAGTTGAAGACGGCCACGGTCTCGGAAACCGCTACGATTGCCGATAAGCTCCGTAGCCTGACGCCCGGCGGCGAGGTCATCATCGACAACTGGGAGTTAGAGAAACGCTAGACGAACGCGGAATGCCGTCGGCAGGCAATCCCTATTCGATTGGCGCCAGGTCGACCACGACCAACTCTGGCCGGCAGAGAAAACGCAGCCTGGGGGCGCTGCCTCGCTCCATGCCGACGCCGCGGGAGACGAGCAGCTTGCCGCCGCCGGGCAGGTCGGTCACGCCCGATGCCCAACTCCGCGGCACCCCGGAAGCCGTGAACAGCGGGCCGATGATCGGCAGGCAAACTTGGCCGCCGTGCGTGTGGCCGGCGACCAGAAGATCGGCATCGGGCCCCGCCAACGCAAAATCCGGTCGATGCCCCAACACCACGTGAAACCGCTCGTTGTCGGCTGGAATCGACAGCGACCGGCGCCCCGAATCACGCATCGACAGGCACGTCCACCGGAGCCCGGCCGCCTCGAACGACTCGGTTGTCTTGACGGCCGTAACCGGCAGGCCGTCGAAGATTTCCGGCCACGAGCCGAGATCGACGTTCCCGGCCACCGCGTAAACGCCGTCCGGCGCAGCGAACTCGATTTCGTGCAAGAACGCGTTCAGTTCGCGTTGAAGACCGCCGAGCCGCTGGCCGCTCGCCTGCAGGTAGTCGCCGGCGAGCAGGATCACGTCCGGGTCCTCTCCCATCACGCGGCGAAGCACGGCACGCTCGTAGTCGCCGATCCGGTCGGTTTGCAGGTCGGCCAGGACGACGATCCGCACGGGCCGGGTGATCTTCGGCGAGACCAACTCGATGTGCGAGACCTCCAGCCGGTAAGGCTCGATCAGAAAGGCATCCACCGCCACGGCAAACAACAAAAGGCACAGCACCGCCGATGCGACGCCCGTCTTGCGGTGCTTCCCCCAAAGCAGCACGGCCGAACCGGCCAGCAGGACGGGCGCGTGCAGGAACAGCCCGAACGACGCGAGCCACACCAGTCCGAATGCGCCGACCGCAAAGACGACCGCCATCACCACGGCCAGCGCCCCGGCGGCCGCTAACATCTGAAACCACGCTGCTGGCGTCCGCCGCCGGCACAAGCAAACCAATGTCGCAACGTCGACGGCGGCCATGGCGAGGTTGTAAAGGATTGTGGAAATGAGCATGGTTGGTACTGAGGAATAGGCGGTGAGTGGTAAAGCCAGAAGGGTCGGTGTCGAACTCGCCATCTACCTTCTTCCCGTCACACTCGATCTCCAATTACCTCGGAAATATGGCACACGCGTAGCGCCAACCCGCGCCGGCGCGCGCCGTACGTGAGATGAATGATGCACGCGGGACAGGAGGTCACCAGCAGGTCCGCTCCCGTCTGCTCGACGTTGTCCATCTTGCGCCCCAGCACCTGCCGCGAGAGGTCGTAGTGGTAGAGCGCATACGACCCGGCACCGCCGCAGCACCAGTCGGCCTCGGGCAGCTCGCGGTATTCCACACCGGGAAGAGACTGGAGCATCTCGCGAGGCTCCTTAACAAGCGCCTGGCCGCGGGAGGCATGGCAGGGATCGTGGTACGTGGCGACGACCTTCTCGCCTTGCCCGGCGATTGACAGACGATCCGTCGATGCGACAAGCTCGACGAAGTCGCGAACCCGTGCGGCGAAAGCCTTTGCCGCCGCGTGCCGCGGGTCGTGCCCATCGAAGAGCGTCGGGTACTTCTTCAGGAAAGCGGCGCAACTCGAACAATCCGTGACGATCACGTCGTACTCATCCTCGGCCAGCATCTTGAGATTTTTCTCGGCCAGTGCCCGCGCCGCGATCCGGTCGCCGTAGGTGGCCGGCGGCAGACCGCAGCAGCAATTTTCCAGCACGCAAACCGTACGGCCGATCTTGCAGAGCAGCCGTATCGTTGCCGCGGCAGCCTCGGGGTACATGATGTCCATCCCGCACCCGACAAAATAAGCAACTCGTAGCTTTCCGGTACCTTCGACGACGCCGGGCCGGACCCTCTCCCGCAAGGTCTTGTCCGGGACACGCTGGACAATTTCCTCGGCCCGGGGGAAATCTCGTCCGAAAATCCGCAACAGCCCCAGTGCCCTGGCGAGCATCGACAGCCCGCTCCGTTTTCCGAGCGACACGGCCCGCGCGGCCATCCGAAGACGCCTCGGGTGCGGCAGGATATGCCGAAACAGCAGTTTGTGTAACTTACTGCGGCCGACGCGGTCGAGGTATTCCGAGCGGGCGTCCAGCATTAAATCAGCCGTGGCAACAGCCGGGAAGCAGTTGGCCGTACACGCGCCGCACAGAAGGCACGCGAACAGCGGCTCCTCCAATTCACGATCCCACTCGATGCGTTTTTCGATCAGCGCCCGAAGCAGCGCCAACCGGCCGCGCGCCACGCCGGCCTCGTGCCCCGTCGCGCGAAAGATCGGACACGCCACCTGGCAGAACCCGCACCGGTTGCAACGGGCGATCTCGTCGTAGTGTTTCTCGATTTCCACGGCTGTCCTGCAATCCTACACGGAGAGGCTGTGAATTTTGGCAGAGTGCAACTTGGACTGAACAAGAGCACAAAGGAGGGGGCACCCGCCCCCGGACTTGCCTCACTTGGTTATGGGCCGGGGGCAGGTGCCCCCTGCTTTGTTGTTGGTTTGCTATTGCGGACGGCACACGGAGTGTGCCTGCTACTTTTCTTGCCTATTACCACCCTGACCCGGCAAACGGCCCGGGACGAAAATGTCATGTGGGTCAAGTGCGGCCTTGATCCGGTGCATCAGTTGCCAATCCAGGCGGGGCGGTCCGAAAACCTCCTGTTGCCGGGCGAACGATTGCGGCACCTTTTCCAAGATCGCGTGCCCTCCCGCTTTCCGTGCCGCCTCACTGAATCGGCTCCATGAGGCGCCGGTCAGATCGGCCATCGCGGCAATGATCCGGCCGCAACCGAAGTCGACCACCACGGCAGTTTCCTCCGGCAGATCACGCCGATCCGAGACGAAAGCGGCAACCGCATCCAACGGCAAATCGGCCCGTAACCGGAACGGCAATAATTCCAAGGTATCGAAAAATGCCGTACACATGCCGTCGCAGGCGGGATAGTCACAGCGTTTTTCGAGGCTGAGGGCCGCTTTCTCGAAGAGTGTTTGACAGCTTTCGGCCTGGAAATGCACCGTTTTCTCGAAACCTTCGAATCCCGCGACGAGCTGCCATGCGCCGTCGTCCATCTTGATGTCGGCGTTGCCCGGTACACCAATCACAAAGATCGGTTCGAGCTTCGAGCGGAGCAGTTCAGCAGCGGCGTTGGCACAATGCGAGAATGTGCCCGAGGCAACGAGGGCAACGCAACTCGCCGGCAAGGACGACACGCGGAACGTCAGCTCCGTCAAGAAGCCGAGGGTTCCCGCCGAGCCGACCATCAGCCGCGTTACGTCGTAGCCGGCCACGTTTTTGACCACCCGTCCCCCGGCCGAGACCAGATGCCCTGTGCCGGAGACAAACTTCAACCCGAGCAGCAGATCGCGAGGTGCCCCGTAGCGGAGCCGCTCGGGACCGCACGCCGCCAGCGCCGCCAGAGAGCCGACCGTGCGTTGTCGTCCGCCGGGCGGGCGAATTGGCAGCCACTGGCCGCTTTCGGCAAGGACCCCTTGCATCGCACCGAGCGACATCCCCGAGCCGACGGCGATCACCTGGTTGGCCGGGTCATACTCGACAACGCTTGAAAGCTTGACGCTTCGGAGCGGGACTACCTCACGTTCGGAGTAGTTGCCGAAATCGTGCCGCGTACCGTTGCCCAGCGGCAAGAGCCCGGTGCGATCGAGGTGCGCTCGCCGGACGAAACCGCACGCCTCGGCCGGGTCGGCCGGCACCAGCTCGCCCGCCGTTTGTCCGGGGGCAAGTGTCCCCGCCTTTGATTCTTGACTGTCGGTCGCCGGTGGCAGAATCTTCCCGGGGTTGAGCAAGTCGTTCGGATCGAACGCTTCACGGAGCCGCCGCTGCCACTGCAAATCGTCTTCCGAGAAGACCAGCCGCATGGCATCGGCCTTTTCCATGCCGATGCCGTGTTCGCCGGTGATGGTGCCGCCGAGGCCGACGCACGCCTCCATGATCTCACGGCCCGCCTCGTGGACCCGCTGCACCTGATCGGAGTCGCGGGAATCGAACAGGAGCAACGGGTGGAGATTGCCGTCGCCGGCGTGGAAGACGTTGCCGTGCGAGAGACCGTGCTCGCCGGCAATCTTTGCCACCTGCGCAAGGGCGTCGGGCAACCGGTTCCGCGGCACGGTGCAATCGGCCACAAGGTAGTTGGGTGCCAGCCGGGCAATCGCGCCGAACGCCCCGCGCCGGCCCGCCCAAAGCAGGTTCCGTTCGGCGGCGTCCTTCGCCCGGCGGACCTCGCGACACCTGCTGGCAAGGCACAGATCGCGTATCCGTTCCGCTTGCGCGGCGAGTCCCGTGGCCGGGCCGTCCACCTCGGCAATCAACACGGCCGCAGCATCGCGCGGATAGCCGCACGGTTTACTGTCCTCGACCGCCCGTATGATGGTGGCGTCCATCATTTCGAGCGTTGCGGGCACGATCCCTGCGGCGATGATGGCGGAGACCGATTGCGCAGCGTCCGCATTGTCGTCGTAAATGGCCAGGAGCGTTATGACCGACTCGGGCGACGGCAGGATGCGGACGATCAATTCGGTGATGATCCCCAAGGTGCCCTCGCTGCCGACGAGCACGCCGCGGAGGTCATAGCCGGGCGGATCGAGCGCGGCCCCACCGGTTTTCAGCACGTCGCCGCCGGGCAGGACAACCGTCATGCCCAGAATGTGGTTCGAGGTGACGCCGTACTTCAGGCAATGCGGTCCGCCGGAGTTCTCGCCGACGTTGCCGCCGAGCGTGGCGACCTTTTGGCTGGCCGGGTCCGGGGCATAGAACATCCCCAGCGGGGCCAGGGCGTTTTGCAGCTCCAGGTTCGTCACGCCGGACTGCACAACGGCATACCGCCCTTCCGGCCGGATGTCGAGAATGCGGTTCAGCCGCGACAGCTCGATTACCAGACCGCCGCCGGCCGCGATGCTTCCGCCCGAAAGGTTCGTACCGAAACCCCGGGGCACATAAGGCACCCGTGCCCGAGTCGCCGCACGGACGACCGCCGCAATCTCCTCCGTATCGCCCGGCAAAACCGCAACATCCGGCAGGCCGACGGCCAACGAGGCATCGTAGGAATAAACCTCCGCCCCCGCACGGCCGGTCGAGACGCGCCCGGCGCCGACAATCCGCTTGAGTTCGTGAAGTAACTCGGTGTCAATCATGTGACCGCTACCGGAACAGTACTCAGTATTCGTTACTCGGTACGGAGTACAGAGAACTTCACGCGACTATTCACCATCTACTATCCACCATATACCCCTACCGCGGCCTCGAGTGCGCCCGGTTTGACCGGAACCCCTTCGGCCTTGAGGATGGTTTCGAGTGCGGCGAGGAACAGGACGACGTTCTTTGGCCGGGCGGCGTGGCCCATCAGCCCGACGCGCCAGGCCTTCCCGGCCAGATCGCCGAGCCCTCCGCCGATCTCGATGCCGAAATCCTTAAGCAGCGTCTTGCGGATCTTCGCGTCGTCGACTCCGTCGGGAATGCAAACCGTGTTGAGCATCGGCAGCCGTTCAGATTCGGCGACGAGCATCGAGAGCCCCATCGCCTCGAGCCCGGCGACCAGGGCGCGGTGGTTGAGCCAGTGCCTGGCGAAACGGTTTTCGAGTCCCTCCTCGGCGATGATCCGCACTGCCTCGCGCAGGGCATAGATCATGTTGACCGGCGCGGTATGGTGATACTTCCGCTCGGCGCCCCAATAGTTGGCGACCATGTTCATATCGAGATACCAGCTCACGACCGGGCTTTTCCGGTTTTTGAGCGTTTCAAGTGCGGCCGGGCTCAGCGAGATCGGCGACAAGCCCGGCGGGCAGGACAGGCATTTCTGCGTGCCGCTGTAGACGGCGTCGATCCCCATCCGATCGACGGCGACTTCAATCCCGCCGAGCGACGTGACCGTGTCGACCAGAAACAGGGCGCCCGCCTCTTTCGCAATCGCGGTTAGATCTTCCAGCGGCTGGCAGACCCCGGTCGAGGTTTCGGCATGGACCGCTGCCAGCACCTTCGGGTTCGCTTCTTTCACGGCCTTGCGGGCGTCTTCCGGGTCGATCGCGCGTCCCCACGGGGCGTCGACGCGCGTCAGCTTTCCGCCAATCCGGCCCACGATATCCGACATGCGGTTGCCGAACACGCCGTTGACGCAAACGATCACCGAGTCGCCCGGCTCGACCAGGTTGACGAAACACGTTTCCATGCCGGCGCTGCCGGTGGCGGAAACGGGGATGGTCAGGGCGTTGTCGGTCTGGAACAAGTACCGCAGGAGCTGTTGCGTCTCGTCCATCACCGAGAGGAAATAGGGATCGAGGTGGCCGATACACGGGGCGGACATGGCCTGCAACACCCGTGCCGGCACGTCGCTCGGCCCCGGCCCCATGAGTATCCGTTCCCCTGGATTGATGTCCCTGAATTGTCTCGGATCCATGGCTATCTCCGAAGCATTTTGGCAGATTTGAAGAATATTGAATATTGCAGACACGTAAGGAAGAAGCCATCATATCAAGCTGCGGTATGTGTGGCAACCGGCTCTTTGGCAAGGGCTTGCAAGCACCGCGCGCAGCCGAACGGTGTGCCACGGTTGACATGGTTACCCAAGGCGCCACCGCTTCCCGGACTGGTGGGCGAGGTAATCCGCGACAACGTCCGGGTCGAATATGCGGCCCCGTGCCGGCGGGGAGAGCGGGAACTTCTTCGACCTATCGGGCGTCCAATATCGCGATGGCGATGCCGTGGCCGGCGAATTTCTGCCGGTGGCAACCCCTGGTGCCCACGGGGCAAGAACGTTAAGCTGATGACGCTATTCAGCGAATCTCCCATAGAAGGAGCCCTCGAACATGAAGACCCTAACGCCGCTATTTGTAATTTTGGCCCTCTCATCCGTGCTGTCCGCCCAGACCGTGCCGCCGGCCCTGATGGTCAAGGGACCGCAAAAGTCCGAACCGCTCGGGCTCTCGAAAGTGGACATCGACGTGCGGATCTTCGGCTACGTGGCCGAGACGACCACCACGATGACCTTTTACAACCCGAGCGATCGTGTCCTGGAGGGTGATCTCTACTTCCCGCTGCCGGAGGGGTCCACTGTCAGCGGCTACGCACTGGACATTGAAGGAAAGATGATCGACGGCGTCGCGGTCCAGAAGCACAAGGCCCGCGAGGTCTTCGAGAAGATCGTACGCCAGGGGATCGACCCGGGGCTGGTCGAGTGGACCAAGGGCAACAACTTCAAGACCCGCGTGTTCCCGATCCCGGCCAAGGGAAGCCGGACGATCCGCGTAGACTACGTCACCGAACTGCTCGGCGGAAAGCGGCAGCCGACCGCCTATCACCTGCCGCTGAAATACAAGGCCAAAATCCCCGATTTCAAGCTGCGAATCGAAGTGGTCAAGCCGAAGGCCGCCCCCAAGGTGGCCGAAGGCGACCTGGCCGGCTTCGGATTCGAGAAGTGGCGCGACAGTTACGTGGCCGAAGCGACCAAGAAGGATTTCTCGCCGGTCCGCGACCTGATCATCGCCTTGCCCGACGTGGACAAGCAGAACGTCCTCGTCGAGAAGGCCCCCGACGGCCAGGTCTACTTCTGCATCCACGACTTTCCGGCGATCCCGGAGCGGAAGTACGCCTCGCCTGCGCCGAAGCACGTGGTGATCTACTGGGACGCCTCCGGCTCCCGCGGCGGAACCGATCACAAGCGGGAAATCTCCCTGCTGGAAGAATACCTTCACAACAAGTATGTGACGGTCGACCTGGTAGTGCTGCGAAACCGCGCCGAGCCGGCGAAGCGATTCTCTCGACGACCTCCACAATATCCAACCGACGGCAAGAAGGTGGTCTTTCCCCCTCGAATCCATCCGGTGATTGCGGAACTCCGAAAGGTGCAATATGACGGGGGTACGCAGATGGGAGCGATCAGTCCGCGCCCGGGTGGTCGGACGCCTGACTTCTATCTGCTTTTCTCCGATGGGGTCGCCACTTTCGGCAAGGACTCGCCAAGCGGATTCGACGCACCCGTCTACGCCGTTTCGAACAACGCGACGGCCGACCACGCCTTTCTGCGCAATCTGGCGATGAAGACGGGGGGCCGGTACTTCAACCTCAAACGGGTCGCCGACGAGGACGTTGCCTTTGGAGTCTCGCCCTTTTCGTTTCTTTCAGCCAAGAGCGACGGACACGCCGAGGACGTGTACCCCGACATCCCCGAGCCGGTCACCGAACGGTTCACGCTCGTTGGAAAGCTCATCGGCCCAACCGCCACCGTGAAGCTCGACTACGGCTTCCCCGGCCAGAAGTCCGAATCGCGGTCCTTCAACATCTCCCGGGCTGACACTGCCGAAGGCACGCTGCTTGCACGGCTCTGGGCACAGAAGAAACTGGCCGACCTGATGGTCTTCCAGAAACGCAACGAGGAGGAGATCGTCGCCTTGGGCAAGCGGTACGGGCTGGTCACGCCATTTACGTCGCTGATCGTCCTCGATTCGCTCGAGCAGTACGTCGAGCACGAGATCGCCCCGCCCAAATCGCTGCCCAAAATGCGCGAAGAGTACATGCGGCGGATCGACACCCTCGAGCACCAGCAGAAGAAGCAGAAGGAAGACAAGCTCAAGACCGTGCTGGCGATGTGGCAGGAACGCGTCAAGTGGTGGGAGACAAGGTTCAAGTACCCCAAGAACTTCAAGTACAAAGCAACGGCTGAGAAGGAAGCCATACCTGCAGGCGATCCGTTTGGAATCCCCGCCGGCGGCGAAGCAGCTCCCGAGCCCGCAGTACCCGCGCCCGGCGGTGCGGCGCCCGCACGCGCACCCGCCGCAGAGGACCCCTTCGCACCCCCGGCGAAAGAACCGGCACCAGCAATGGAAGCCCTCCCGGATGACGACGCATTGCCTGCTCCCGCGCGGGGGGCAACTCGACTACGTCTCGATGTCCTCCAGGCCCAGGGAGTCCACGAAGAGATTGTTGACTTGCTGCCAGGGCAGAGGCAGGGCGAAATTGCCATCAAGCCTTGGGACCCCAAAACGCCCTACATGAAGGAACTCAAGGCCGCGAAACCGGAAGCGGCGTTCGACATCTACATGAAGAACCGCGCAAAGTTCGGCGACTCGCCCGCCTTCTTCCTCGATTGCGCCGATTTCTTCGCTCAGAAAGGCGAAAAGGAACTGGAGCTGCAAGTCCTCAGCAACATCGCCGAACTGGAGCTGGAGAACCCATCGCTGCTGCGGGTGCTCGCCCATCGGCTGGCCCAGACCGGCCGGCTGGATCTGGCCGTTTTGACCTTCGAAGAGGTCCTGAAGCTCCGGCCCGAAGAGCCGCAGTCCTACCGCGACTTGGCCCTGGTCCTGGCCGAGCAAGAGCAATACGCCCGGGCGATGGAGCTGCTCAATAAGGTCGTGATGGGCCGCTGGGACGACCGCTTCACGGAGATCGAGCTGATCGCCCTGGAGGAACTCAACGCGATCATCCCGAAGGCGAAGGCCGCCGGCGTCAACGAAATCCCGCTCGACAAGCGCCTCATCAAGCCGCTGGACGTCGACATCCGAATCGTCATGACCTGGCACGCCGACAACACGGACATCGACCTCTGGGTGATCGAGCCCTCCGGCGAACAGGCCGACTACAGCCACAACCGAACGACCATCGGCGGGCTGGTGAGCGACGACTTCACCGGCGGCTACGGCCCCGAGGAGTACATGGTCCGCCGCGCCATGCCGGGCGTCTACACCGTCAAGGCCAACTACTACGGCAGCGACGCCGTCAAGCTCCTCGGCGCAGTGACCGTCCAGATGGACGTCTTCACCAACTTCGGCCGCGCGAACCAGCAGCGCAAGTCGGTCACCGTCCGCCTGAAAGAAAAAGAAGAAACCGTCAAGATCGGCGAGATCGAGTTCTGATTCCGGCGCCATCGTTATGCCGGTTTCCACGAGGAGGCGTCTTCGCCATCCAGCCGCAAGGTCAAGCACTTCGCCGACCCGCCGGCCTTGATGAATTCGTCGAGCGGCGTCTCGTGGGACGTGAAACCGCGGCCGCGCAGTTCCCGGTGCAATTCCGGACAGCCGGCCCCGGTGATGACGGTCTGCCCGACCACGACGGCATTGCACGCAAACCGGCTTGCTTCGGCCGCATTCACGCCGATCAGGTCGTCAATCCATTTCTGCATCGCCTGCCGGCCGTATGTGTCGAACGCCTGCGGATAATAAACGGCGACCCCGGGAGCCAGCGGACAGAAGCACGTGTCGAGGTGGTAGTAGTGAGGATCCACCAGCTCCAGAGGAACGACGGAACACCCCAGGACTTCGGCGACTTCCTGAATCGCCTGGATTTCGCTACGGATGCGATAGCCGGCAAACAGGGTTTCGCCGCAGAACAGCGCGTCGCCCGCCCCTTCAAATGCTGCCTCGGCCTTCAGGTCGTAGATGCGGTATCCGTGCTCGGTGAACCACTGCCGGTGGATCGGCTCCTCGCCCTGCCGCTCGCGGTGCCGAAAACGCGACAGGATTGCCAGGTCGCCGGCAACAACGGCGGCGTTGGCAGTAAAGACGAGATCGTGCAGTCCTTTCACGGGGCTCAGGCACGAGATCTCGGCCCCCGCTTCCTTTTCCAACAAGGTGTGCAGAAGCTCCCACTGCCGAACGCCCGTATCGTGGTCGGCCGGCCGCCTTCGGCTCATCCACGGATTGATCTCGTATTCGATCCCGAAGTAGTCGGGCGGACACATCAGGATATGGGCTGGTGACTTGCACGGCTTTGAACCAAAGTATAATAGGAGGGGATACCCGCTCCCGGGATAAGCGACTGTCGGTAATGGTTGTTCTAGGGTGCTGCGCGCATGCCCGAACCGTCGGGGAAATTATTCGCCGAGTTGCTCCACGTACGCCCGCAACTGCTCCAATTCGTGCTGGAACCCGCCGGAGAGGATCGGAAAACGACACCAGGTCTTCGGATCGAGGTTCTCGTCGTCGAGATGGAACGACGGGGCGTAACGCTCCCGCTTCCACTGGTTGCGGCACCAGAGATGGAAAAACCGCTCGACCCAAAGGTGAATCTGCTCGACGGTGTATTCGGAATGCTGCGATCGCATCAGGCGGAAGACATCGAGCGGCGCCTGCTTGTCGCGGATGGCCGCCCGCTCGATCGCGTCAAGGACCGGGTAGGGCATCAGGTCGTCCTCGTCGGTCTGGTTCGATTCCAACGGGCGGAGTTCGGCCGTCGGGGCCAGGTCGTTGACCGCCGCAAGCGCCGGAATCGGGTGCAGACCCGCCGGTCCTTCCGCCTGGAGCCATCGCAGCCAGTTGCGGAGGAAGGCCTTGTCGATTCCGCCAATCGGGCTTAGGCCCCCGCAGGTGTCACCGTCCATGGTGGCGTAGCCGACGGCCGCCTCACTGCGGTTGCTGGTGGCAAGCAGCAACGCCTTCTTCACGTTGGCCATCAGCCACACACTCGGCGCCCGGACCCGGGCCTGGATGTTTTGCAGCGCTACATCGTCGTGTTCCCAGGTGAGTTTTCGCCCGAGTTGCCCCTCGATGCCGGAGACGTAACCCTCGACCAGCGAGTCGATTTCGAGGCAGGACATTTCGGCCCCCAAGGCCCCGGCCAACGAGGTCGCGGCGTCGCGGGTCGACCGGCTGCTGTTGCGGGTCGCCTGGTAGACGCAGTGCAGCAGTACACGCACGCGGTCTCCGTGCGTGTGCGCCTGCTGCAAAGCGGGGATGTAACGGAGCGCACCGTTGAACGCCTCCTCACCCAGCTCTTCGCACGCCATCTCGGCCATAAGCGACACGAGACACGCGGTGGACGACGAGTCGGCGCCGCCGCTGAGGCTGACCACGAACCCGTGCGAGCGGCTCTTGCGAAGATAATCGAACAGGCCGAGGGCAATCGCGCGGGTGAACTCCTCCTCTTTCAGCCGCGGGCTGCTCTCCCAGCCGGCCGTTTCGACGGCGGCAACCTCCGGTTCAATGTCGGGCCAGGTGAAGTCGCAGGCAACAACGGCACGGTCGGCGCCGTTGCGTTCCGGCTGAAAGGTTCCCGCCCGTGCGTGCCGCATCCGCGTCGCCGCCACGTCGATCACCGCGGTCGTCAGGTTCACCGGTTCGAACGAGAAACGGGGGCCTTGCGCAAGCCACCCGCCGGTCGAAGCGATCAGGCACCCGCCGTCGTAGATCACTCGTCCCGCTTCATTTCCCAGCAGGTTCGCGTAGAGGTAGCTTACGCCGAACGCCCGCGACCCCTCGGCAACCAGCCGTTTGCGGACCTCGAACTTGCCGAAGGCAAAATGGCTGGCGCTGGGATTGAGTATCACGTCGACGCCGGCAGTCGACATTTCTCCGCCGGGGCGATTCGCCGCCCAGGCGTCCTCGCAGATCTCGAAACCGATCTTCACGCCGCCGCAATCGAAGACGAGATCGCCGATAGGGTAGCCATCGCCGCCGAGGGTAATCGTATCGCGGATATCGCGTGGCCACGACGTGAACCATCGCGGCTCGTAGTGCAGCCCCTCGCCGGCAAGAAATTGCTTTGCGACAAAGCCGGCGATTCGCCCGTCAACCATCAGACAGGCACCGTCGAACAACACGTTCTTGTGCAACAAGGGAAGTCCCGCTGCAACCAACATCCCTTGGGTTTCGGGGACGATCTCCCGGAGGACGTCCAGGGCCGTCGCCTGCAACCCGGGCCCTTGGAAGGCGTCCTCGCAACCGTAACCGGTGATGCAGAGTTCGGGTAGGCAGAGGATTTTCACGCCTGCCGAGCGGGCGGCTGCGATCGCCCGCAGGATGTTCTCCCGGTTGCCGTCCCAGTCCATCGGTGTCTGGTTCAAAGCGGCGGCGCCGACTCGGATGTGTGTCATGCTTGCCCCCCCCGGGCTTGGAGAATCAACTTGGTTTTGCGGTCGTGGAGCCCCTTTTCCAAGCCGACCGGGTATTGGTGCGGGTTGACGAACCGCTTGACTCCGCCATGGAACGCGGCGAGTTGCCGCTTCGCACGGTCGCGCGATTTTCCCAGCGGCGGGACATCGTACACACGCTTTCCCTCGCGGAAGATCGGCACCAACAGGTCCGCGCTTTCCGTGCCGGCCGAAAAATTCTTGCGCCGGGTCGCATCGAACGGATCGACCATCGTGCAGTCGCCGTCGATCGGGTGCTGCACGTCGTAGATCACGTCGCCGATTGCTTCGCCATCGTTCAGGTAGCGCCGGACCTGGAGAATACCGGGGTTGGAGACCTTGATTGCCTGTTCCGAGAGTTTGAGCTTGTACTGCCACGGCTCGCCGGGACGGCGCACGGCCGAGAGCTTGTACACGCCGCCCAGCGCCGGCTGGTCGTAGGCGGTGGCCAGGCGGGTCCCCACGCCCCAGATGCCTATCGTGGCCCCCTGGTCCTTGAGACTGGTGAGGATGTGTTCGTCGAGATCGTTCGAGGCAACGATGGCGGCCTTCTCGAACCCGGCCTCGTCGAGAATCTTTCGCGCTTCGATGCTCAAGTAGGCGAGGTCGCCGGAATCGAGTCGGATGCCGGCCATCTCGTGGCCCCGCTCGCGCAGCTCGCGTCCGACCTGGACGGCCTTGCGGACGCCCTCGAGCGTGTCATACGTATCGACCAGGAACACGCAGTTGTTCGGCATGGCGTCGGCGTAGGTCCGAAATGCGTCGAGTTCGTCGTCGAAACACATAACCCAACTGTGGGCATGGGTTCCCTTGACAGGGATTCCGTAGAGGCGTCCGGCCAGGACGTTCGACGTGGCGGCACACCCGCCGACGTAGGCCGCGCGGCTCGCCGAGAGCCCGCCGTCAACTCCCTGGGCCCGCCGGAGCCCGAATTCGAGCACCGGATCGCCCGCCGCGGCCATCACCACCCGGGCGGCCTTCGTCGCAATGAGCGTCTGGAAGTTCATCATATTCAGCAAGGCCGTTTCGACAATCTGGCCCTGTATCAAGGGACCCTGGATGCGAACGAGCGGTTCGTGGGGAAAGACGACGGTTCCCTCTGCTATCGCGTCCACGTCGCACTGAAACGGCATGGCGTGAAGAAACTCGAGGAACTCGGGCTCGAAAAGCGGCTCGTTGTTATTGCCGCGAAGGGTGGCCAGGTAGTCAATGTCGGCGGCGTCGAATCGGAGATTCTCGATATAATCGGTGATATTGGCCAGGCCCGCCGCGATCGCGAACCCCCCTTGGAACGGGTTTTCCCGAAAGAACAGGTGGAATGCGGCCTCGCGTTCCCAGACTCCGGCCTTCCAGTATCCGTAGGCCATTGTAAGTTCGTAAAGGTCGGTCAGGAGCCCCAAAGCCGGTTTGTAGAGCCCTTCGAGCGTGCCCATGGTTGCCTCGTGTCTTCTCGCGGACGCTTAGTGTTAATTGTACGCTAAGGTCCCGTTGTCAATAGTCCGTTGCTAGGCTCCCCGTCCAGTCGCAGACCATTTCCGGAATCCCCATCTAATGATGTATACAACACCCAACCCCAGGAGGTTTTCGGTGAAGTCTCTTGCCTCGACGGTTCGCGGAGGCACGAATGATTGCAGCAGTTCGGTAATGACCGCGTAGGTGACCAGTATAAGTGCCATGAGGATATCCGGTAGGGGTAGCCGACTTGCCAGAACGAGGGTTCCCAGGAGGGCAAAAAGAAGAAAATGCACCCCCGAGCCCGAGGGTCCCGCAACCGGCTCGATTCCGAACAACGCAAGCGGATCGGGAACCAACAGCACCACCGTCAACAACGACCAATAGGCGGCGCCCATCAACCGAATGCACATCAGGAAACGAGGAGAACCGCTGTATTTCAGGCGATTCTCTCCCGATTTTCCGTTCCCGGCCATGATCTCCTCCGTTTGGCACGTTATAGCATGCGGAGGGTGGTCTGGTGAACACCGGCTCGCTTACATCCCACGAACACTTGCAACGTTCGCCATATCCCCCTATACTATGGCGTTTCACGGCCGACTCCGCCGCAATGACGACATGAGGAGATTGTCATGACCATGGACAAAAGCCTCCGAATCCGAACTGGGCTGGTCCGAAACCGAAGCGTTCTCACCCGTGCCGAACGAATCCAACGCCTACAGGCCGCCGACCGGTGGCAGGAGGGCGACAGCCCCTTCGGTTTGCCGAAGGTTCGGGTGTACAAGCTCGCGTTGAAGAAGAAAAAGAAGAAGAAAGAAGAAGAAGAGACTACCGAAGCGGCCGAAGGCGAAGCTGCCGCCCCTGCGGAGGAGGAGAAAAAGAAGTAGCTCGGACTTTCGGTTTCCGGCGTTGAAACCCTCGCGGGTCCCAGCGGTGTCTTTCTTGGTGTCTTGATGAACCGTTCGGTTCCACCGCGCGAAGGAGTTCCCAACCATGCGGGTCCGTCTGGAATATGGCCGGTTCGGAATGGAGGTGGAGTTGCCCGAGGGGAATGTCGTTAAGTGCCTCCAGTACCAACCGGCCGCACCCCTGTCGGATCCGAAGGCAGCCGTTGAAGAAGGTCTTTCACACCCAATCGGTACGCACCCGTTGGCCGAACTGGCTCATGGCGGGCACGAGGGTGGGTGCCGCAATGCCTGCGTGGTGATCAGCGACGTCACGCGCCCCGTTCCGAACCGGATCATCCTGCCGCCGATTCTCGAGACACTCGAAGAGAGCGGCATCCCGCGCGATCAGATCCTGATTCTCGTGGCCACCGGTCTGCACCGTCCCGGCACGCCGGAGGAGATGCGAGAGATGCTCGGCCCGTGCGTGACCGAAAACTACCGGATCGAGAACCACGACGGACGGTCGCTTGCGGAACACACCTACCTTGGCGAAAGCCCGCGCGGCGTGCCCGTCTGGATCGATTCGCGCTACGTCGAATCGGACTTGAAGATGACAACCGGTCTGATCGAGCCGCACTTCATGGCGGGATTTTCCGGAGGGCGAAAGCTGATCTGCCCGGGAATCGCCGCCCTGGAAACAATCAAGGTCTGGCACGGGCCCGGCTTCCTCGAACATCCCAACGCCCGAAGCGGACGTCTCGAAGGAAACCCGGTTCACGAGGAGAGCACGGCGATTGCCCGGATGGCCGGCTGCGATTTCATCGTCAACGTCGTCATCGATGCCGGGCGGAACATCCTGGCCGTGGCCGCCGGCGACATGGAAGCAGCCTTTGCCGGCGGCGTCGCAAAGGCCCGCAACCCGGTGACCGACACCGTACCCGAGCCGGTCGATATTGTCGTGACCAGCTCGGCCGGCTATCCGTTGGACACGACGTTTTACCAGTCGATCAAAGGCATGGTCGCCGCGTTGGCAATTCTCAAACCGGGAGGTACGATCGTCATGGCCGCGAGCATGACCGAAGGAATAGGCAGCCCGGAGTTCCAAAGCCTCTACGACGACAATTCCTCGCTCGACAAGTTCATGCACCGCATTCTGCACACCGACTACTTCGTCATGAACCAGTGGCAACTCGAGGAGTTCGTCCGGGTGTACCGCAAGGCCAAGGTAAAGGTGGTGACCGGGGGGCTGCCGGCCGAAACGCTTCGCCGGCTCTACGTCGAACCGGCCGAAAGCGTCGAGTCGGCGGTGGCGGATGCCCTGGCCGAATACGGCCCGGACGCCAAGATCGCGGTGATTCCCGAGGGCCCGTACGTCATGGCGGAGTTGGAACAACGCTGAGCACTTGTCACGGCCTTCTTTCTCCGGAACGGTTTATTGGTGAGAAACATCGCGTCCGGCGGGAATGGGTGGAAGTCCGGTACGCCAAACAGGGCCATTTTCCAACGTGTCTCACTTGCCACGAGCATTTGGGACTATCTGTCGATTGTCAACAATCGCTACATTTTCTGAATGATTGTGATCTATTGGGAGACAGGCACCCAATCGGCCCAGTCCTTAGGCAGCAGAACGGACAGATCGTCGTCAAGTTTGATGCACATTGTGTCGCTCACGGTATCTTAGCGCAGGGTTCAAGTGGAATTTGTGAACGCTGAAACTGCCACGGCAGACCAGTAGGCAGATGGCAGTCCGGTGGGCGCAAGAGAAAAGCCCGGCAGCCGTAAGTGGTTACCGGGCTTTCGTTTAGCGAGCGAGGACGACGGGACTCGAACCCGCAACCACCGGATCGACAGTCCGGTACTCTAACCAATTGAGCTACGTCCCCGAATCGGTAAAACGGAACCGAAGTATCGTTAATCATATCAAAAATCGCCGGCGGTGCAAGCCCGTCAAGGCTCCCCCTCCGCTTGAAACCGCCTAGAGCCGGGCGAACAGGGCATCGATCTCCTCGACTCCCGGCTCGCGGCGAAGGCCGGTCCCCAAGGTGCCGCTCATGAGACTGCCGGGCGACGGGTCGAGGTCCGGAAGCCCCAGCACGTGGCCCAATTCGTGCAAGACGACCGTTAGCAGGTCCATCCGATCCATGGTCTCGCGGTCGACGGCCACCAGCTCGCCATTGTCGCCGGCCTTGAATTCCTCGTTATTGCCGGGCGTCGGGTCGATAAACCAGCCGTGGCCGGCCGCGTTGATATCGAGATAGACCGCGTCGAGCGTGGCCAAACCGATCTGTGCGCCGGGCAGGTCGGTGACAAGGAAGTCGACCGCCAGCAATGCCTCGATCTGTTCGGCCGCAAGTCCCGCGCCGGCCCAATTGGCGATTGCCTCGGTGACGATCGGCTGCAGGTCGGGCCGGGTCAAAGCGGCCGCCTCTTCGGCAGGAAACACCTCGCCGTCGGCCGCCAGCAACAGTACGTCTGTTCGCTCGATGCGGACGGCATCGGCAATCAACAGGCCGTTCGCATTGTCCGAAAGCGTTACCAACAGCGTGTTGCCCGTAACGGCAAAGGAGCCGAGCGTCTCCCAGGCAGCCCCTTGGTCACTGAAGCTGTCCGGTGTCGCTTGTTGGTTCACCGGAACCGTCTGCAGGCTTGTTGCGCCGTCGTAGACCGTGTAAGGCGCGTTGGTCGCCCGGTTCGGATAGGGAGCCCAGGTTACCGCCACTTGATACTGCCCCGGCAAAACCGCGAAACTCCAAGAAGCGACGTCCGCTCCCGCACCCTTGAAGCTGTAATGAAGGTCGTCCTCGAAGCCCAGGCCGAAATGGTGGTACCAATTTCCGATCGTGCTGAAGTCCGCATCCCCGTCGTCGACGATCTGGGTCGTCGGGAGTTTGCCCACCCACTCGATGCGGACGGCGTCGGCAATCAACAGGCCATTGGCATTGTCCGAGAGAGTCACCATCAATGTGTCGTTCATGATGTCGAATGTGCCCAGGGTCTCCCAGGCGGCCCCTTGGTCGCTGAAGTCATTCGGCGCGGCCCGCTGGTTCACTTGCACCGTCTGCAAACTCGTTGCGCCGTCATAGACGGTGTAAGGTGCGTTGGTCGCCCGGTTCGGATGAGCGGCCCAGGTTGCCGCCACTTGATACCGCCCCGGCGTAACCGTGAAAACCCAGGAAGCCACGTCCAATCCCGTACCCTTGAAGCTGTAGTGAAGGTCGCCCTCGAAGCCCAGGCCGAAATAGTGGTACCAGGCCCCGACCGTGCTGAAGCCTCGATCCCCGTCGTCGATGATCTGCGTCGGCGGCATGTCGCCCACTCGCTCGATGTGGACGGCGTCGGCAATCAACAGACCGTTCGCGTTGTCCGAAAGCTCGACCAGCAGCGTACCGCTCGCAATGGTAAAGGTACCCAGGGTCTCCCAGGCGGCCCCTTGGTCACTGAAGTCATTCGGCGTGGCCCGCTGGTTCACCCGCACCGTCTGCAAACTCGTTGTGCCGTCGTATATCGTGTAAGGCGCGTTGGTCGCCCGGTTTGGATAGGGAGCCCAGGTTGCCGATACTTGATACCGCCCCGGCGTAACCGTGAAATTCCAGGAGGCCACATCCAATCCCATGCCCTTGAAGCTGTAATGAAGGTCGCCCTCGAATCCCAGGCCGAAATAGTGGTACCAATTCCCGACCGTGCTAAAGCCCGCATCCCCGTCGTCGACGATCTGCACCGGCGTCAGGGCCTCGAGTTTTCGCCCCGTGGGTCCTTCCGCCGTGAAAATGAGCGTGCCGTCGAGGTCGGCCAGGTTCATCGGATTGGAGCTGGCGCTACCCGGCGCGATGTTGGCGGCGATCACGGTACCGGCTGCCGTCCCGTCGCTCATCCAGAGTTCGCGGCCGCAGATGGGCTCTTCGGCCGAGAAGAAAACGGTATCGTTGACACAGGTCAGGTAAAGGGGTGTTGAACCGGCCCCGCCGGGATTGATGTCTTTCACGAGTACGGTGCCCGAGGCGATGCCGTCGCTTTTCCAGAGTTCGCGGCCGTGGGTGCCTTCGTACGCCGTGAAGAACAGCGTCCCGTTGACGTCGGTGAGCTGCTCCGGATTGGAGCTGGAACTGCCCGGACTGATGTTTCGCACCAGCAGGGTCTTTGCCTCGGTGCCGTTGCTGCGCCAGAGTTCTCGCCCGTTGGCGCCGTCGTCCGCCGTGAAGAAGAGTGTTCCGTTGACGTTCGTCAAGTGCTCGGGGTTGGAGCTGGCCCCGCCGGGAGCGATGTTCTTCACCATCTCCGTCCCGCTGACGGTTCCGTCGGTTTTCCAGAGTTCGCGTCCGTTGGCGGCGTCCTCGGCCACGAAAAACATCGTGCCGTTGATGACGGCGGTCCGTTCCGGCTCGAGATCGGCCGGGTTGATGATGACGCCGGAAAGCTCGACGGGGACCACCGACAACATTCGCCGGCCCTCGAGCGGCTCGAACGCAAGCCGGCGGCAGCGGCGAACGTTGATTCCCCGTGTGCCCGTGCCGCCGGCGTCGTGCCGCTTGTGAGATGAAAACACCATGGGGTTTGCCTCCATTCGCCGCGGGCAACCACAGTCGCGGGATGCCGCGGAACGTAAGGTGGGATGCAAAAAATCCGGATGCGAGTCCCCGGATGCCGAGACACTCGAACAAGCGTTGGAGAATGGGCCCGTATACCCCGTTGCCACAACCGGGTCAACCCCACTTTCCGCACAAAAACCACCTTTTCTCTGCGGAATCCCGATCGCTTTACTTAGCGCGGCCGAGGCTGCAATCAGAGGAGGGGTTTGAACAACGAATAATATTCGATATTCCACGAATCCCGCCGGCTTGCCCGGCGGGATTCACTCTTGCGGAACAAAAGTCAATCCGGATTCTATCAGAGCGAGAGAAGGCCGCACAAGTGAGGCATGGGCTTGCGCTACCGCAAACTCGGTGGATAATACACCTCCACTTCCCAAATCCGCGAGATGTTGGTTTGGGTGGCGGTGACGGTGAGACGTAGGGCGTCGGTCTTGATTGGTGGGAACTTCGCGTGCCAGTCGGGGCGGGTGTTGCCGGTGGTCTTGGTTTGGGGGACGTCGCGCCACTCGGGGCCGGCGCGGTATTGGAGATGGAAACCGGCGATCGGGGCGGTGATGCCGTTGGCCCGGCGGTAGCCGCTGATGATCCGGGCGGCGCTGATGGTTTGGGGCTGCTGCCAAGTGAAGGTTATTTGGTGAGGAAGCTTTTCGTCGCTGAGCCAGCGGGTTTCGTTTTGCAGATCGATCCGCCCGTCGTTGATCATGCCAGGCGGGTTGGTCGATGTGTCCTTGCTGCCGGAGACGGTAACGGTGGTCTTTCGGGCGAGGTTTGGCCCGGCCGTTTTCAGCCAATCGGGCGGGGTAAGTTTCAACGGCGAAGATATAGGAGGGGACACCTGCCCCCGGCCGGATCGAGTTGTCGTGTTGGTTCGGGGGCGGGTGCCCCCTGCTGTGTTTTCTCGGGTAGGCTTGCCAACGCCGCGGGTCATCAACTCCTTCAGTTCGTCGAGATGGTTCTTGTAGACGCCGCGAGAGTCGCAGTCGTGTTTCTTGCAGAGCGAGGCGGCCATGCCGACCACTTCGCCCATGCAGCCGCCGGTCCGCATCACGCGTGTGGCCCCGAGGGCCTCGTGCGTCACGCTGACGTCGCGGCCGGCCATCAGCAGGTTCGGCACGTTGCGCGAATAGAGGCACCGGTACGGCACCCAGTACGGCATCGGGTAACCGGTGAAGATCGCGTAGGAGATGAACGCGTCGCCCTCAAAGCCTTTCTCGAACTCCTTCTTGGGCAGGTGGAGGTCCATTTTCCAGCCGGTCGGCACGCAGCCGTCGGGGTACTTGCGACCCTTGAGGAGGTCCTCCTTGCTGAGGATCACGTCGCCCAGCAGCCGCCGCGATTCCCGTTTGCCGGCGATGTGGGCGAGCCAATTGAGCTTGTGGTTGGGGTATTTCTTGTCGACGTTCTTCAGCGCGTCCCAGGCCCCGTAGGTCGCCCGGAAATTCCAATCGCGGATGTACTCCGATTTCTCGAACGGGTCGTGATCGAAGCCGCTTTCCCAGTACCACCCGCCGAGTGATCGGATCCCGCCCTTGCTGCGACCGGGGAAGGGCTTCTTGCTCAAGTCGAGCGCCCAAGGGCATCGCGGAAACGGCGACGGCTTGCCGGTGTCGGCGACGTTCCAGAGATTGCAGCGGCCCATGTGTCCGGTTTCGGTCATTTCGAAATCGGCGCCGGCCAGGGCCCCGACGCAGCCGTCGCCGGTGCAGTCGGCAAACCATCGTGCGGCGAATCGCTTGCGGCGGCCGGTCTTCGTCTCCTGCGCGATCACCGCGACAATGCAACCGTCGGCGGTTTCCACGTCGTTCGCCCGGTGGCAGAGAAAAAGCGAGAGGTTCTTTTCCGCCCGGACCAGGTCGAGCTTCTTGTCGTCTTCGTAGAGTTCGGCCTTGTTGTCGGGGCCGTAGTGAGCGTGCCTCTTCTGCTCGAGTTCCCGGACAACGTCGCCGACTCGCGGGTAGGGCTCCTTGTTTCGCGCGCCTTGCAGCCAGACGCGGACCTCGGAGCTGTTGTTGCCGCCGAGCACCGGGCGGTCCTGGATCAGGGCGACCTTGAGATCGAGGCGTGCCGCGGAGATGGCCGCGCAGGTGCCCGCGATTCCGCCGCCGACCACGACGAGATCGAACTTGTTGTCGTCGTCGGGTTTTTCGGGCAGCCCGAGCAGTTTGCGGCGAAAGGCGGCCATCTCGGGGTCCTTGTTCGGCGGGGTGAACTTGTCGTCGGTCGTCAAGACGATCGCGTCGCACCGGCCCTCGAAGCCGGTCAAGTCGTGCAGGGCGATGGTGATTTTGCCGGCCGGAAGGTCGATCGTACCGCCATCTTGCCAGTGCCACGCGGCGCCCTCGGTACCGAACGTGGTCTTCAAGGGTTTTCCATCGACGAGCAATTGGAAACGCCCCGGCGCGCCTGGCGCTTTCCACGTCGCAACCCAGTCGCGCGTGCGGACCCAGACGCGATACTTTCCGGCGGCGGGCACTTCGAGCGCCGTCGTGGCATCGCCGACCGGAACCCCCAATCCGTGGGCCAGGAGATACGGCGAGCCCATCTGGTCCATGAACTGCGAGTCGTCGACCCACCCGCCGTAGTCGTCGAACATCTCGGCTTCGAGCAGGATGGTGTTTTCGGCGGCGGCGAGCGGAATCGCCAGGGACAGCACGACAGCGATTGTCGTTATTCGAAGTAACATGATGAAGTCCTTGGAGTGCGGTGACTTGTCACCGCTTTGTGTTTCTTTCCACGTCTACTTGTAGAACTCGCGGTTTCGGGAGGAAACCGTTACGAAAAAGGAAAGCGGTGACAAGTCACCGCACTCCAAAATCGATTTCCACATGCTCGCAATATGCCTGCTACTTTGGGTCGACGTGGCTTTGCTTCATGATCGACTCGATTTTGGCGACCACGTCGGGGTGTTCTTTGGCGACGTTCTTTTGCTCTCCGATGTCGTCTTCGACATTGTAGAGTTGGACGGGGTTCTTCCGGCCGTAGCGAACGCCTTTCCAGGGTCCCATGCGTACGGCGGTTGCCCCGCCGTACTCCCAATAGAGGGCTTCATGCTTCTTCTGCTCGCCGTCTTTGCCCAGCAGGGTCGGCAGATAGCTGATGCCGTCGATGTCCTCCGGCGGCTTGATCCCGGCGACGGCACAGGCGGTGGGCAGGAAGTCCCAGAAGGCGGAGATCAGGCGGCTCGTTGTGCCGGGCTTGATCTTGCCGGGCCAGCGGGCGATCAACGGCACGCGGATGCCGCCGTCGTACAGCGACCGCTTCATGCCGCGCAGGGGGCCGTTGCTGTCGTTGAAGTTGGGGTTGACGCCGCCTTCGCCGTGCGGGCCGTTGTCGCTGGTGAAGATCACAAGCGTCTTATCGTCGATACCGAGTTGCTTGAGTTCTTTCATTAGCCGCCCGACGTCGGCGTCCATACGGGTGATCATCGCGGCGTGGCCCTTCTGAGGCTCGGGCCAGTCCTTGTCGGCATATTGGCCCAGGTCGGGCACTTCCATCCCCTTGTTACCGGCTTCGTTGTTGGCGTGTGGGATCGTCAGCGCAAGGTACAGGAAGAACGGCTTGTCCTTGTTCTGTTCGACGAACTTGAGGGCCTCCTTGGCGCAGAGGTCGTGCGAGTAGTCGACCTTCTTGCTGGCCACGCCGGCGCCGTCCTCGCGGGGCTTGTCGATCTTGTTGCGGAGCGGCTCGCGCTCCTCGTTGCGGAATAGGAACTCGGGGTAATAGTTGTGGGCGTGGCGCTGGCAGAGGTAGCCGTAGAAAAAATCGAAGCCTTGTTTGTTGGGAATGCCGCACGAGCCGGGCCCGCCGAGCCCCCACTTGCCGACCAGGGCCGTCTCGTAGCCGGCCTTCTGGAGCAGCTTGCCGACGGTAACGGTGTCGGCCTCGAGCGGCCACTGGCCCATCGGCCGCACTTCGCGGTTGCCGCGGACCTGGGCGTGGCCGGTGTGCAGGCCGGTCATCAGGCAACACCGCGACGGGGCACAGACGGTGCTCCCGGCGTAGTGATCGGTGAACTTCATCCCCTCGGCACAGAGTTTGTCGATGTTCGGCGTCTTGATCTGCTGCTGGCCGTAGCAGCCCAGGTCGCCGTAGCCGAGGTCGTCGACCATGATGTAAATGATATTCGGTTTCTCGGCTGCCGCAGCCGGAGCGATCGCCAGCAGGGCAAGAATCACAAGTGTCAAACAAATTCGGACAACATTCATGGCATCTCCTTCGTGCATGGTTTCAGGTCCTTTCCACCTCGTTCCCATGCTCTGCATGGGAACGTACTGTTTCGACGCTCTGCGTCGAGTCGAGCAGGCAACAGGCTCCCGCACTTCCCGGGACGTAGAGCGTCACGGCATCCTGTCGAATTAGCAAATGGCCCGGCAAATCAGGGGGGCCGGGCTTACCGTTGATGGAGGCGGGTTGCATCGGGCCACCTCCGTTGGTTGGCACAGTTACAGTTAGAGTAAAACCCTAGTATCGGTATCCGGCGGCCTCGGGTCAATGCGTCTGGACGTGGTTGGCCGGGAAGGAGAAGGTGATCATCCACATCGACATTCTCGATTCGATATTCCCAGCGTGACTGTATACCATTCCATTGGAAGCCTAGAACCATGCCGCCGTGAAACCGCCGTCGACGTTGATGTGGGTTCCGGTGATGAAACTGCCGGCGTTCGGCGAGACCAGCAGCAGCAGGGCCCCGATCAACTCCTCCGGCTCGCCGTAGCGGCGCATCGGGGTGTTGCGCATAATGTTGTCGACGCGGGCCTCGTCAAGCAGTTTGCGATTCTGCTCCGCCGGGAAGAATCCGGGGCAGATCGCGTTGACCCGGACGTTGCCCGTCGCAAAATCGGGCTCCTGGGCGATGTTGCGGGTGAGATTCAGCACGGCCGCCTTCGACGCGGAATAGGCGAACACGCGCGACAGGGGCAGGTGCGAGGTGACGCTGCCGATGTTGACGATGGCCCCGCCGCCGGCAGCGATCATCTGCCGGCCGAAGATCTGGCACGACTGAAAAATGCCGCGGAGGTTGATCGTCATGATCCGGTCCCACGCCTCGTCGGTGGCGTCGAGGTAGCTGGTTCCCGCGTTGACGCCGGCCCCGTTTATGAGGATGTCGGCCCGGCCGGTCTGCTCCAGCGCGGCGGCCAATAGTCTTTCGATCGATTCGCGCGAGGTGACGTCGACCGTGCAGTAGCTGGTTTTCGTACCGAGTTGTTTCAGTTCTTCGACGCGGCTTTGGCACATTTCTTCGGTAAGGTCGGCCACAACGACATGGGCCCCGGCCTGCATGAGCCCCTGGCAGAACGCCCCGCAAAGGACCCCGGCCCCGCCGGTCACCACCGCGGTCTGGCCGTCGAGGTTGAACATTTTGTGCAAGTATTCAGCAGACATTGGTTGTTCGCTTTCTCTCGATGCGCAAAGCGCGGTATGTACTCAGTACTCACTACTCAGTACTCAGTACTGGGCAAGTGTCAGTGCTCACTACTCCTCCGGTTGCTTTCGCAGACGGAGCCAATCGGTGTGGAACGGCCCCTCGCCCGGCTTGTCGACGCGGCGATACGTGTGGGCGCCGAAGTAGTCCCGCTGGGCCTGTAACAGATTCGCCGGCAAGCTCTCGCTGCGGTAGCCGTCGTAGTAGGCCAACGCGGCCGAAAAGGCCGGCACCGGAATGCCGAGATCAATCGCCGTCTTCACGACGTTCCGCCAGGCATCCTGGGCCTTCTCGACCGCCTCTTTGAAGTACGGTGCCAAGAGCAGGTTCTCGATGTTCGGGGCGGCGTCGAAGACCTCCTTGATGCGTTCGAGGAAGACGGCGCGGATGATGCACCCACCCCGCCAGAGCATCGCACAACCGCCGAAGTCGAGCGGCCAGTCGTGCTCGATCGCCGCCGCCTGCAACTGGACGAACCCTTGGGCGTAGCTGCAAATCTTCGAGGCGTATAGGGCCTGGCGAATTTGCTCGATGAACTCTGCACGGTCGCCGCGGTAGCTACCGGACGGGCCCGCCAGCTCCTTGCTCGCCCGCGTGCGGGCGTCCTTCGCCGCCGACAGCGACCGGGCGTAAACGGCCATCGTCACCAGCGTGCTCGGCACGCCGAGATCCAGCGCCAACTGGCTCATCCACTTGCCGGTACCCTTGGCCCCGGCGGTGTCGAGAATCAGGTCGACGAGGAACCTGCCGGTTTCCTCGTCACGCACGCTAAAGATGTCGCGGGTGATTTCGATCAGGTAGCTGTTCAGATCGCCCTTGTACCAGTCGGCGAAGACGTCGTAGATTTCGTCGTTACCCAGCCCCAAGGCGTTTTTGAGCATCCAGTAGGCCTCGCAGATGAGCTGCATGTCGCCGTATTCGATGCCGTTGTGAACCATTTTGACATAGTGTCCGGCGCCGCGGGGGCCGACCCATTCGCAGCACGGGATGTCACCGTTGGGGCCAACCTTGGCGGAAATTGCCTGGAATATTTCCTTGACCAAGGGCCATGCCTTTTCGCTTCCGCCGGGCATCATGGCGGGCCCTTTGAGCGCGCCCTCTTCGCCGCCGGAAACGCCGGTGCCGATGTAGAGCAGGCCCTTCGACTCGACGTATTCGGTGCGGCGTTCCGTTTCGCTGAAGTGGGTGTTGCCACCGTCGATAATCACGTCGCCCGGCTCCAGCAGCGGGATAATCGATTCGATGAACGCGTCGACGGCCGGGCCGGCCTTGACCATTAGGATGATCTTCCGCGGCGTTGCGAGGTTTTCGACCAGTTCTTCGAGCGAGTGGCAGCCGACGAACCGCTTGCCCTTCGCGCGGCCCGCTATGAGATCGTCGACCTTGCTGACCGTCCGGTTGAACACCGCAATGCTGTACCCCCGGCTCTCGATGTTCAGGGCGAGGTTTTCGCCCATCACGGCCAGGCCGACCAATCCGATGTCGCATTTCTCTGCCATTTTCTATTGGCTCCAAGTGAAGGTTGTGTTCACGTGTTAGCAAAGTTGATCTTTCGAAGGAAATCCGAAGCACGAAATACGAAACAAATACGAAATACGAAATACAAATGTTTCAAACAGATGTTTCCGCGATCTCCTTTGGAACATTGGAGATTTCTGATATTCGATATTGTTTCGGATTTCGACATTCGATATTCGGATTTTTCCGAGCTATTCCGTCTCCCACGGCGGCTGCTCCGGGAGGTATTTGTCGAACTCGGCCAATAGGTCGTCCTGATATTTCCCGGCGAAGTTGCCCGAAAGGAATCGGTCGATTCCTTCCGCGTAGAATCGCCGCCAACTCGCCTCTTCGTCGCCCGGGTTGATCGGGAAGAACAGGGCGTCGTTGGCGACCGCGGCCTTGTGGTCGCCGGGGGCGTCGCCGACCATCAGCGTGTGTCCGGCCGGGTACTTCGCAGCCATGCGGAGGTGCTCCGCTTTGCTGCCCGACTCCTGGCCGAAGATCCCGACGACGTGCCGCGCCAGGTCGTGCTCGGCCCATTCCCGCCGCAGGGCCTCTTGCGGCGTGGCCGAGACGACCATCACGTCGGCCGTTTCGCACAGCTTCTCGATGCTCTCGCGGACGAACGGAAACGGCGGCACGCCCTCGACCATATCCGCGACCGAAGCATTGATTCCCTTCGACCATTCGAGTGCCCGCGTCAACCCGGGGTCACCCGTCTCGGCCACGGCCTTCTCCAGGGCCGGGTTGCCGAGCTTCGTTTCGTTCTCGATCCAGTCGAGCAACGACTGCGGGATTTCGATCTTGATGCCGCGTGCCTTGACTTCGGGCCGACGTTGCAGCCACTCGAGCACCTCGACCAGGGCCGGAAACCGGTTGATCCCGCGGCTTTTCGAGTAGAGGTTCACGAAATCGGCCGCTTCCCGGGCGTACTTGCTCACACCCTGGAGCTTCCAGTGTTTGATATGGTTCGGGCAGAAGCACTCCTTGTGCTTCAGTTCCATCGTGTCAAAGGCACACCCGTCCGAGTCGATGCCTACGAGGAATTCGTGTTTGGGTTCAAGTTCGATCATGCTGTTGTGCTTGTTTCCTGTTAGTGAATTCATCCGCTGTAGAGCCGCCGTGTCCTCACGGCGGAATTCGTTGCAGTCTGCTGCGTGTTCTCAATCCGCTTGTTCGATCTTCAACTTGTCTTTGATGTATTTGATCGGGTCCAGCAAAATCTTATCATACTCCGAAGGGTGGAACCGCTTCGAGTCAAAGTCTATTCGGACATCTTGAACGAACTTCTCGAAATCCTTGTTTTGCTCGCACAGTTTATTGACGGTTTCCCAATCTAGTGTTTCTCTGGAGCGGGCTGGAAATATGGCGGACGACGAGTCAAAATCTGTCAGACGAAGTTGTATGACGCCGATTCCAAAGGAAACTGAAAGACGCTCGAGTTCAGAGAGAAGGTCATCATCTTGGGCCACGTCGGCAGCCACCAAGTAACCTTCGTGTGCCCATGACGAGTTGGAGACCGCTTGGAAGTACGACTCTCTGTAATTGCCTTTTGTGATGGATTTTTTTAACTCGAACGAGAATAACCGAATTGAATTATTGTCGAGAAGTTGATTGAATGCAATCACATCCTCTTTCCAATCATCGAGTGGGAGGTAAACACCTACGACGTCAGGGTGCAGCCATTCGTTATAGCCTCTACGTTTCGATTTCTCGTGGAAGATTGTCTTGGTCAAGATAGTCCGACCACGCGAGAAAGATGGGTTCGCGGATGCGAAGTAACTCAGAAGCGGATGTAGGTCCCTTTCGTTGTATGACGTTTTCGGCTCGGGTTTCTTCGCTTCATCAATTTCGATCTTCTTCAGAAGTGCGCTTGAAAGCTCAGACTGTCTTGACTTGAGAAAAAAGCGAGCGGGGCGTTTGCTGGCTTTTATGAGATCAGAATTCGGATTATCGTTAACCTCAGTATATAGTCGTGCACCGAGAGTCTGCCAAGGCGTCTTTCCTTTCGTTGAGACTTTTTTCGTCAACCCTGCATCCTGGGCTGCCTCCCAGATTTGCTGGTAGGTAAGCGGTGTTGAGGCGGACTTGAGAATTTCCTTTGCCAGATCTAGAAAAGAATAAGCCATGGCTTTCTCCTGCTTCTTTGATCTCTTGCAGCGTTCAATCTGCTTTTTGCGTTGTGCACAAAAATGCTCGCCTTACTGTTCCTCAATATTCACTACTCGGACAGTATCGCATTGATTTCTTCGATGTCGAAGTGTTCCGGGTCGAACTCGCCGCCGAGCCATTCGAGCATGTCCTCGTGCTCCGGGTGGGAAGGGTCCTGAATCGTCTCGATCAATTCTTCGTACCCCCATATCCCGCCGCAATCCTCCGGGGGGCAAGCCCGTTTGCCTTTGGTGCAGCGAGGAACGCTCACGGAACTGTCGAAGGGAAGTATCTTTTCGAGAACGATCTTGTGCTTCCAACCATCTCCAAAATCGTATTCGTACGTCAGCGAATCCTTTTGTTTTTTGAGCACCTGGCGCAGTGTGTAGTCCGTCTCGTCCTCGTCATCGAACTCGTTGCCGAACCCGTCATCCAACATGCCGAATGTTATCCCGCCCGCAATGAATTGGTGCAAATGACAATTCGACCATCCCATGACGACCTGGAGGACCTCGTGCAGGCTTCCAAGGTCCATGACGCTCGGTACCAGGATGCGCCGCCAAATGGGCGGCTTCGCGCCAGTGAGGGTGACCTTCAGTTGATAAACGCTTGCCATGTCAGCCTCCAATCGGGATGTTCGACCCGTTCTATGACCTATTTCCGATCCGCCTGGGGCATGTACTTCCCCAGCTTCTGCTCCGCGCAGATCGGCTCAAACCGCGTCAGACGCTGGCGGCCGTCGATCATCGGGAGGGTTACCATCTCGTTGCCGACCAGCGGCTTTGCGTAGCGGACGAAGGCGTCGCTGACGTCGCAGCCGCTCGGAGCAATCCAATCGGCCGGGAAGCTCCGCTCGCTGTTGGCCACCTCCTTGAGCGGAACCTTGTCGTAACGGACGCTGTAGATAGGGCCCGCGTTGCGAAGGATCGTCGACATGTAGCCGCTCTGGCCGTCGGCCGCAAGCTGGGCCGCCATCTGTCCGACACAGTAGGCTTCGTCGAGGTCGACCGACGACGCGTAGGGCATCGCGTGCCGTTGATCGGTCCCCGAGACGTTCCCCCGGGCGGCCCCCTTGGTGGCGAGCCCGACCTGGTTCAGGTAGTTGACGACCGATTGCGAGACGGTCAGCTTGCTGGAACCGAACGCCGCGTGGCCGAAGGAGTCCTTCACCTCGCCGAGATCGCCAACGTCGAACCCCTCGCTGATCACGACCAGACACCGGCCGGCGGTTCGCAACTGGTCGTTCACTTGATCGGCCAGCTTTTCCAGCGGGCAGCGGCTCTCGGCCAGATAGATCTGGAGCGGCATCTCCCGGGCCGGATCGGCCAGCCGCGCCGCGGCCGGGATGAACCCGATCTTCCGCCCCATCGCCTGCATCACCAGGACCGGATCGACTGGGCACGAGCCTGCGTTCTCCTCATTGGCGTTCTGGACCATGTGGAGCCAGTACTTGGCCACCGACCCGTAGCCGGGCGTGTGGTCGATCAGCTTGAACTCGCTGTCGCCCACGTCGTTGTCGATCGTCTTCGGTACCCCAACGGCGACGAGATCCAGCCCTTGCTCGTGGGCGAGCCGGGCGATCTTGTCGGCGGTGTCCATCGAGTCGTTGCCGCCGATGTAGAGGAAATAGCCGACGGCGTGGGCTCTGAAGACCTCGATCACCCGCTCGAAATCCTCATCCTGGCCAGCCTTGAGCTTGTAGCGGCACGTGCCGATCGACCCGGCTGCCGGGGTGTATCGCAGCAGGGCGACCTCCTCGGCCGACTGGGCCGACAGATCGAGCAACTGTTCCTTCAGCACGCCCTCGATGCCGTGCCGGGCGCCGTAGACGGTCCCGATGGCGTCGAGATCGGCGGCCGCCTCGATAATGCCCCGCAGGCTGCTGTTGATGACCGGGGTCGGCCCCCCACTCTGGGCAACGACCAGGTTTCGCACTTCACTCATTTCAAAATTCCATCGAAGGTCACGCGGAACAGGCGAAAACCGTGTATTTTACCGCTTTGAACCGGAACTGGCAATGAGGGCGAGAATGAGGCGCTGTCGACAATATCGCGGGATCCCAACCCGCCCCCCCACGGACTTACGGTTTACACGGCCGCGTACGGTGACACAATGAGGAAAGATCATACTCTCCCGATTCCCGATTCTCGATTCTCGATTCCAGGAACCAGAACGTGAAACCGAACGCAAAGGTAAGGCTATTCGCTGCCGCGGGGTTGATCTTGACGGCCGGCATACTTCTTGGTGGGACGCCGCGGATTCCCGCCGATGTTGAGCAAATGTGGGCGGATTTCGATCCTTGCGAAGACCCGCTCGATGTAGAAGTGATTCGCCAGTGGAATGAAGGCGGCGCGGTTTGCCGGTACGTGTTGTACACGATCGGCACATTCAAGGGCCGGAAGGCGCGGATGGCCGCGTTCTATGCCTTCCCGAAAGGCGGCAAGCGGTTGCCAGCCGTCATGCACATGCACGGCGGCGGACAACGGGCTTCGTTGCACGCAGTGAAGTATTACGCGGGGAGGGGCTACGCCGCCCTGTCGGTCAACTGGGGCCGACGTCCCATGGAAAATGCCAAGCCCGGCGACCCGAATACCGATTGGGGCGCCGTCGACCCGACACAGAAGAACGTCCCGGGCTATTTCAATATGAAACCGGGCCCAAAATACCTCGACGACCGGCTCTCGCCCAGAAACAACAACTGGTATCTGCTGACGATCGGCTGCCGCCGCGGGCTGACGTTCCTCGAGCAACAGCCGGAGGTCGACCCCGACCGGCTTGGCATCTACGGCCATTCGATGGGCGGGCAGCTTACCGCCATGGTTGCCGGGAGCGACCGGCGGGTGAAGGCGGCGGTACCCTCTGTCGGCGGCGCGGCGAAGCTCCCGCTTTGGGGATTGGAAGGAACCGGGGCCCGCGTTCGCGAGGGAAAGGAACTGTATCTGAACACCATAGCCGGCCAAGCCTCCTCGCGCCACGTGCAATGCCCGTACCTCTTTCTCAGTGCCACGAACGACTTCAACGCGCCGATGGACAACGCGGTCAAAGCGATGGCATTAGTCCCGCACGAGAGGAAGCGGATGACGTTTGCTCCGCATCTGAATCATCGCTTCACGCCGGAGCATGCCGTCTGCCGGCCGTTGTGGCTCGACGCCCATTTGAAAGAGGCGATTGCGTTTCCGACAACACCGGCCTCGGAATTGATTCTCAAACAATCCGACGGGATTCCCTTGTTTCGGGTGACGCCCGATCACTCGAAGAAGATCGCCAAGGTGGACATCTACTACGGCTACGGCCGGGACCCGAGAAACCGGTTCTGGCGGGCGACCGAGGCAAAGGAGGCGGGTGACGCCTGGGAAGCGGTGTGTCCGGTCATGGACCTTGAGGAACCGCTGTTCGCATTCGCCAACGTGACTTACGAGTTGGACCGGGAAGTGCCGATGCCCCATGGCGGCCCGGTCAATTCGTTCACGCTCAGCTCGGAGTTTCAAGCCGCGTATCCCGAGGATCTCAAGGCGGCCGGCGTCAAGGCCACCGAACGGCCCAGCCGGCTGATCGACGACTTCTCGCGCGGGTTTCACGATTGGTACCGCTTGAGTCCCACCAACCCGCATCACTGGTGCTATGCCACGCGCAAACCGGCCGACCCGAAGTGGATGGGCCCGAAAGGGGCGAAACTCGCCTTCGAAATCCAAACGACCAAACCGAACGAACGGCTCGGCGTCGTCATCAAGACCAACGAGTGGCGACCGTACGCCGGACGGAAGAGCGTCGATTACGTAGCGGTCGTTCCGCTTGCTAAGGCCGGCTGGCAAGAGGTGGAACTCGCCGCCGCAGATTTCAAGTCGGGCGACCCGAAGCATCCCGTCCTGGCCGACTGGGATGAAATAACCCAACTAATGTTCCAACCCGCCGACAAGGCCTTGGCCAAAATGCCGAAATCGGCCGGGGCTGCCAAAGAGAAACTCTGGCAAGGCGATTCACCGAGACTACGCAATCTGCATTGGGTCGGTGGCGAGTACACCCCGCGCCGGAAGCCCTATCTGCCCGACCAAGCCGACAAGAAGGTCAACGCCGGCAAGGAGTTTCAGAAGCAGTTTCAGAAGGGGATCGACGATTCGATCAGGCGGGAGAAACTCGACGGGGCGAAGAAATAATCCCTACCTCTGCTTCAGCCCGTCCATCACCTTCCGGTCCACTCGCAGAATCGTGCCGTGGCGGGCGCGGCCGGGGAATTTCAACTGGTCGGTGATGTCCTGCCAGGTCTTCAAGTCGGGCGAGGTGGCCGCGCCGTAGCAGCCTTTGCGGTAGCAGTCGAAGTAGACGATCCACTTGTCACCGAGGTTAATCGCCGACGGGCCCTCGATCCAGTCGCGGGGGATGATCGGCTCGGCCGGCTTCGAGTACGGGCCCTCGGGCTTCGCGGCCGTGGCCATCAGGATCACCTTCTTCGGCTTCGGCTTGATTCGCTCGTCTTTGTAGAAAAGCAAGTACCTGTCGCCGTCCCGGGCGATGAAACCGTCGATCACGCTGTAGCCGGGGTCGTAGAAGAGCTTCGCCGGCGTGAACGTCTCGAAGTCGGTCGTCGTGGTGTAGTACATCCGGTGGTTGAGTTTGCTCTCGCTGCTGGCGGCCGTTTCCCCAAACCGGTCGGGTAAGGTTGACGACCACACGATGAGATACTTCTTGCCGGCCTCGTCGTAAAACAACTCGGGCGCCCAGCAATTGCGGCACTTCGGTTCGTGTTCCATGACTGGGATCTGCTTTTGCTCGGACCAGTGAATCAGGTCCTTCGAGTGGGCGTAGCCGATGTTCTTGACCCACCAGCCGGTCGTCCAGACCATGTGGAACGTGCCGTCGGGGCCCTGGACAATGCTCGGATCGCGCATCAGTCGGCCACCGACTTCCGGCTTCAGATACGACGCGTCGCGCGGCACGGTCCACCGGATGCCGTCGTCGCTGGCGGCCAGGTGCAAGCCGTCTTCGCCGTTTCGGGTGAAGTACGAGAGCAGGTAGCATTTGTCCGGTGATTCCCCGGCCACAATAATTCGATCGAGGGCAACAGCAACGAACGTCGAAACCAATAACACGGCAATGGTTACCAGGCGAAACACGGGACTTCTCCTTCGGGTTGTTGGTGCGGCGAGTTTAGCATGAATTTCCACAATTTGCCAACGGGTCGACTGCCGGGGGCATGCGCTGAGGTAGTCAGTGTGGTCGTCTGGAATCGATATCCGGTTGCCCTGCCCGAAAAAGCATGGCACAATAGAAAAGAGGGAAACACAAACCCCCGCATGCAGTGCGGGGGCTTTGGAATTGAGTCGTTCCACCCACCACTCACCACTCACCACAATGCTTATCACCATTGACGGACCTGCCGGCGCCGGAAAGAGCAGCGTTGGCCGGGCGTTGGCACGACGGTTGGGCGCCCGGTTTCTGGATACCGGCGCCATGTACCGGGCCGTCGCGCTGGCCGGGTTGAGACAGGGCGTGGACTGGGACCGGCCGGAGCAACTGGCCAAGATTGCCAGACAGGTTGATATTCAACTGGTCGGCCCGAGGGTCCTGCTCGACGGCGAGGACGTCAGCGAGGCAATTCGAACGACGGAAACGACCGCCGTGACCCGCCATGCGGCAGATAATCCGGCCGTCCGGCAGCACCTCGTAAAGCTGCAGCGGGCGGCCGCCGCCGGTGATGAGGACGTGGTAGCCGAGGGCCGCGACCAGGGGCCGCTGGTCTTTCCGGATGCCGAGTGTAAGATATTCCTGACGGCCGGTCCCGAAGAACGTGCCCGGCGCCGGCTGGCCGATGTGCGGGCGCAGGGCGAAACGGCCACCTTGGAAGAAGTGTTGGCGGCTCAAGAGCGTCGCGATCAGGAAGATTCCAGTCGCCCGTTCGGTCCGCTGGTTGCCGCCGCCGACGCCGTGGAGGTCTGCACCGACGGCATGGCGCTCGACGAGGTCGTCGATCGCCTGGAATCCCTCGTTGAGAGCAAGAAACCATGACAGCCGCCCATAGCTTCCCCTCGCACCACTGACCACCCACACTCATCACCCAATACCCTGTCGCTATGTCCCAACGCCCGTTCTACAGCGATGCCTGGTACGAATTCCTTCGCCGTCTCGCGGAATTGGCGGGCATCCTCTGTTACCAAGTGCGCCACTCGGGGCAACACAACATTCCGTCGGAGGGCGGGGTTCTGGTCGTGTCGAACCACCAGAGCCATTTCGATCCGGTGCTGGTCGGGATGGGCAGCCGTCGGCGCATGAACTACCTCGCCCGGAATACGCTGTTCGGCTTTGCACCGTTCCGCTGGTTGATCAAGTCGCTTGACGCGATTCCGATCGACCGCGAGGGGATGGGGCTTTCGGGGATCAAGGAATCGCTGAGACGGCTGAAACGGGGTGAGATGGTGGTGGTTTTTCCGGAGGGGACGCGAACGGCGGACGGCGAAATCGGACCGTTTCGGCCGGGCTTCACGGCATTGGCGGTGCGTTCCAACTCGGCGATCCTTCCGGTCGCCATCGAGGGCGCCCATGCTGCGTGGCCTCGCGGGAGGATGTTACCCTGGTTCGGCGTCATTCACGTCCGCTATGGCAAGCCGATCTTGCCCAAAGAGGTCAAGGCCCTTGACGAGCGAAAACTGATCGAGGAGGTCGAGCGTCGCGTGCGAGAGTGCCATGCGGGATTGCGGGACCAGCCACAGTTTGCCCCGCCGGATCGTTCCAGGCCATATTCAAGAATGCCCCTGCTTTCGACCCATTAGAATGTACGCCTGTAGTGTGGTAACTCGGGGGACAGGTGTTGCCCGGAAAAATGCCAAAATCCTTGCCGGACCGAGGGTTGGCGCAATTGTTGGCGGGGCGGCGATCTGTTATACTACCGGATTACTCGATGATTTGTAATGACCCCTTGCGTGGAGGGGCGGCATCAAGTGTTTCCCTTACAACGTCGGATTTTATGGTCAACCGGAACCTGATACGAGGGCTGGATCTCAATGAGGAAGAGTGGCAGCAGGAACTGCAAGCCGCTGAAGAGGGTTTCTCGGAAGAGGATTATTGGGACCTAACCAAAGACGTCGTCGTCAACCAGATCGTCGAGGGGCGCGTGCTCCGCGCCGAAGGGGATTTCGTGTTGGTTGACGTCGGCTATAAGAGCGAAGGAATTATCCTGCGCAACGAGTGGGACGACGATGAGGAATTGCCCGAGCCGGGGCAAATCGTTCAGGTCCTCATCGAGGATGTCGAGGATATCCACGGGCTGGTCGACGATAGCCGCGGGATGATCACGCTTAGCAAGCGCAAGGCCCAGAAGATCATTGACTGGGAATGTGTTACCCAAGGCACCCATGAAGGCGAGGTGGTAACCGGGGTAGTCACGCGGAAAATCAAGGGGGGACTGCTGGTCGACATCGGTGTGAACGTCTTTCTGCCGGCCAGTCAAGTCGACATCCGCCGCCCGGCCGATATCGGCGACTACATCGGACGCACCATCCAGTGTATCGTGCTGAAAATCGACGAGGCACGTCGGAATATCGTCATCAGCCGCCGGGCGCTGATTGAATCGGAGCGGGCCGAACGTCGCGCAGAGCTGCTTACCAAGTTGGAGGTCGGCCAACTCCGCAAAGGCGTTGTCAAGAATATCGCCGAGTTCGGAGCCTTTGTCGATCTCGGGGGAATCGACGGGTTGTTGCACATCACCGACATGAGCTGGGGGCGCATTTCCCACCCCTCCGAAATACTTGCCATCGACCAAGAAATCGGGGTGCAGATATTGCACATCGACCTCGAAAAGGAAAAGATCGCCCTAGGCCTCAAGCAGAAGACCGCCAGTCCTTGGGAAAATGTCGACGAGAAGTACCCCGTCGGTGAACACGTCCGCGGTACCGTCGTCAACGTGATGAGCTACGGGGCGTTTGTCAAGCTCGAGGAGGGAATCGAGGGGTTGGTCCATATCAGCGAGATGTCGTGGACCCGACGGATCAGCCATCCGAGCGAACTGGTCCAAATCGACGACGAGATCGATGTCGTCGTGCTGGGAATCAACCGCGAGAAGCAGGAAATCTCCCTCGGCATGAAACAGACCCAGGAAAACCCCTGGGACAAGGTCGCCGATCGGTACCCGCCCGAGAGCATTGTCAAGGGAAGGGTCCGCAATCTGACCAATTACGGTGCGTTCATCGAAATCGAAGAAGGAATCGACGGCCTTCTGCACGTCAGCGACATGTCCTGGACGCGCAAGATCAGTCACCCCAACGAGATTGTCGAAAAGGGGCAGGAGATCGAGTGCCGCGTTCTCGCGGTCGATCAAGAACGCCGCCGGATTGCCTTGGGGTTGAAACAACTAATCGAAGACCCTTGGGCGAACGACATACCCAGCAAGTACCAACCCGGCCAACTGGTGACCGGGCCGGTCACGAAGATCACCAACTTCGGCGTTTTCGTCGGTTTGGAAGACGGGCTGGAGGGCCTGTTGCACATCTCCGAACTGGCCGATCACAAGGTCGAGAACCCCGAAGAAGTGGTCCAAGTCGGCGAACAGATCGAGATCAAGGTGCTTCGGGTCGATCCGGACGAGCGGAAGATCGGCCTGTCGCGGAAGCGAGTCGAATGGGCGCACGAGGAGGCCGATGCCGCGAAAGCGGAGGAGGTCCCGCCGGCCACCGTCGTCGACGAGAGTTCACTAAAAGGTGGTGTGGGCGTCAGCGGCCCCCTGATTCAACCGGTTCAGCCGGCAAAAGACGAAAAGTCGGATGCCAAGGGTAAATCGAAAAAGGTTGAAGCAGCCCAGGAGGATCAATCGGCAGAATCCGCAGAGACCTCCGGCGACGAGCCCGAATAGCCCAAACAGCCGGAAGAACCCGAAGGCAAGGACGCCCCGCGGGAATTTCTCTTCCACACTCCGGGGGTAGCTTTTTGACGATTCGGCTGGTCAATACCGGTGAGGTCGTTCTTTTCGGTATTGCCCGAAACTCACCTAAATTCGGCCCACCTCGTTACCTCGTCGCTTGTTTGCAGTTGAAGGTCCTTCGGCGTCGAAGATTTCTCCAGGCAACCTGCAAGTCCTCGCTTATTGTGCGCACGATGAGAACCACAGCACGACGCCGACAATCCGCTGCGGTGCAATCCCCCTTGGAGACGTACCTCCGCGAGATCAACGAGACCTCGCTCCTTTCGCCGGAGGACGAGCAGGAGTTGGCCGTTGCGATCGGTGAGGGCGACACCGAGGCCCGCGACCGGATGGTCCGCGCCAACCTCCGACTCGTCGTGAACATCGCCCGCGGCTATACCGGCAAAGGGCTCGGACTTCAGGATCTCATCGAGGAAGGTAACCTCGGGCTGCTCCGCGCCGTCGAAGGATTCGACCCGGCCGTCGGCACACGTTTTTCCACCTACGCCAGCTACTGGATCAAGCAATCGATCAAGCGGGCACTGATCAATACGGCCAAGGCGATTCGTATTCCCGCCTACATGGTAGAGCTGCTCTCGAAATGGCGCAGGGCGAGCACCCGGTTGGCAGAAGAGCTGGGCCGATCGCCCACACCTGAAGAAGTTGCACGCGTGTTGGGTCTGCCGCGCAAGAAGCTCCCCATCATCAAGAAAGCCATCCGCATCTACAACCTCACCCCGCAAACCGATCAGGCCGAGGCCGGATGGTCGCTGGGCGAGATGATCATGGACGAGCGGGCACGCACACCCGAAGACGAACTCGTCGAGCACGATAACCTCAAACACGTCATGCGGCAATTGGAAATCATGGATAACCGCGAGGCTACCGTCCTGAGGATGCGGTTCGGACTCGACGACCACGAACCCCGCACGCTCAAGGAAATCGGCGAAACCCTCGGGCTGACCCGCGAACGCGTCCGCCAGATCGAAACCGAAGCGCTCGCCAGGCTGGCGGAAAGCCTCGAGTAGCACCCCCCTACTTTGCCACGACATCAACCATCGTCGTGTCCCTCCTTGCGCACGTTCGTCCACCATTCGAGATCGACGCCCCGTTTTCAACCAGGGGGGCCCTTGTACCGACACAACAAGGGTTTATACTTGGGGCACACCCCATTCCCGCCGAACCCCACGGAGCGACACGATGTCCGAATCGAGCGAACTGAAGCTGACCGACTACATCCGCAGCATCCCCGATTTTCCCAAGCCGGGGATACTGTTCCGCGACATCACCACGCTGCTTTCCGCGCCCGCGGCGTTCGGCAAGGCGGTCGACGACATGGCCGAGCCGTTCCGGAATGCGGGCGTTGACGTTGTCGCCGCGGCGGAGGCCCGGGGGTTCCTGTTCGCCGGTCCAATCGCCCTGCAACTCGACGCGGCACTGGTCCCCGTCCGCAAACCCGGCAAGTTGCCCTACGAGACGCTCTCGTACACCTACGAACTCGAATACGGCACCGACACGCTGGAAATCCATGCCGACGCGATCCCCCAGGGCGCCAACGTCCTGATCGTCGACGACCTGCTGGCCACCGGCGGCACGATCGAGGCCTGCTGCAAGATGGTCGAAAAGGCCGGCGGCAACGTCGCCGGTGCCGCATTCCTCATCGAGCTGGTCGCGCTCGGCGGGATAAAGAAGATCGACCAGTACAAGGTCGTCAGCTTGATCAAGTATGATTGAGCCGGCCCGCAACGCAGGGCGGAGCAGAAAACAGATCGCTCAAACCGTCAGGCACGCCGGGCGCGACCGGCGCTCGCGGCTTCGCATAAGCTGCCGTCTAGTGATTGAACCCAACGAAGAAGCTGAACATCTCTTCCCGGTCGCCGGGGTTGGTGCTGACGGGAAAGGCGAAGTCCAGGGCGATCGGGGCAGGGCCCATCGCCGGCACCGTCACCCGCAGACCCACACCCGGCGCCACCCGGTACTTGTTCGACCAATCGTCGATCGTCGGTTCCACCGTACCCGTGTCGCAGAAGACCACCGCGTGGAGCATGTCGTCGGCCGTGACCGGGAACATGTACTGGATTTTTGCCAACATGAGGAAGTCACCGCCGACGAGAATCCCGTTGCGGCGCGGCGACGCCTCGCGAAAATCAAAACCGCGGAGAGTCGAGAAACCGCCGATAAAGTAGCGGTCGTAAATCGGCGTATCGCTGCCGGTGACTCCCATCCGGGCGGAAACGCCAACGACGTGTCGGCCCGAGCCGTCGGCTCGCTCGTGCAAAAGGAAGTACTTGCGGACGTCGACCTCGCCGCGCGAATAGGTCCACGTGCCGGTGACCTGCTCGCACGAGAGTTCGATCAGGTGGCCCGAGGTCGGCAAGAACGCGTTGTCACGGGTATCGTGTGCCAGTCGGGCACTGAATCCGTACAAGGTGTTGTCGCCCAATACTTCGGCCAGTTCGGGTAGAGTGGGGGCGACGACGTCGTGGATATTGACCCTTGCGCCGCGAAATGCGAGGCTTCCCGAAAGATCGGGCCGGAATTGATATCCCAGGCTAACCCGGCCGCCGGCTCGCTGCTCGTCCCATTCGAAATACCGCCGGTCGTAGAAATAGCCGCTCAGCCCCAACGCAACGTAGGTGTTCAGCAGGTACGGTTCCTGGAAGTTGATCATGTACCTCTGGACTTCGGTGCCGGGAACGGCCTCGATTCGGAGCGTTTGTCCGGCGCCTCGCCAGGCGGTGGCGTTGACGATGTCTCGCCAACTCCGCGGCGGGCGGAACAGATCGAAGTTCCGCTCGTCGATCACAGCCGAGCCGACCAGCCCGGCGTCGGAGTTCACGCCGACGCCAAACATGAAACGGCCGGTGGGCGCTTCATTGACGACCACGCCCAGCGGCAGCGGTCGGGTTGTCTCTGTCTCCATCGAGTCGTCGAAGGAAGGCGATTCCGGGCTAAGGACGCCTCTGCCCGGCATTAACGGGGGCGCCGGCGTCGGGGCGGCAGCGACCCTTGGGTATGACGCATCCGGTTGCCCGGTGTACGTCGTGGAAGGAGCGTACCCCTGGTTCCGCGGTGGAAGCGACGGTACCGCGCGTCCGTCGATGCTCTGACCTCGCACGACCCGCTGTTCTCGCGGCCGGAAACCCGGATAGTACGGTCCCGTATGGGAATCGGGCTGTGCCCTGGGCGGTTGTCGACTTTGCGGCAACACCCGGCCGCGAATCATGAAATGCACCCGGCGGTCGCCGTTCGGCGAGACGGGGGCATCGGGACTTTGACCGCGAATCTTCCCCGGCGGCCGGCGGACCGCTTCCGTCTCGAAGTCGTTGAACTGCGGGGGGCTGAAAACGATCTTCGGCGCGATTCCCTGTTTGGGATCGACCAGAAATAACCCCGACGCCCGCAGCCGCCGCTCGCTCGCCCGTAACTCACGAACGTCCACAATGTCGCCCGGCTTTAGCGACAAGCGATTCAAAATGGTGGTGACCATCGTATGCGGATACTCGCCCTCGATGTCGACGTTGATGTCGCCGACCCGGTAGCGGTCGCCTTCGCTGATGCCGTAGACCAGGTCGACTTTTCCTTCCCCCTCGTACATGCGGGACTCGATATTGACGTCGGAAAAGATGTACCCGACGCTGCCGTACTTGTCCTGGATGTCGGCCTTGTCGCGAAGCAGCGATGACTGGTTGAAGAACTGGCCGGGTTTGAGCTTCAACTGATGGGCCAGATCTTCATCGGAGTACTTCATGTTGCCTTCGAACAAGATTCTCTCAACAACAAACCGGGGGCCTTCGTTGATGACGAAGGTCAGGATCAACCAGTTGTCGTCGGCGACGAACTTCAGTTCGCGGCCAATCTTGGCTTTGAGGAATCCGAGCCCGCGATAGTATGTCGTCAGCCGGTCAACGTCTCTGTCGATTTCCTCCCGGTTGACCTCGCCCTTGAAGATGTAGAACATCGGCGGCTTCGATTCGATCTGCGTTCTCAGCCGGGCATCGTCGGCAATCGTATTGCCGATAAACCGTGTCCAAAGGACTTTCTGTTTGTGTCCCTCGTTGATCAGATAGACGACACGCCGGTCCTGTGGCTTGTTGCCTTCGAATACCTGAACGCGGACTTTGCTGAAGCCGCGGTCTTGGTAAAACTCCTCGATCTTCCTGCGGCCCTGACTGACGGTGTACGGATTGACGGCATCGCCGACCTTGATGTCGATTTCCTTGGCCAGGGTCTTCGACTTGATTTTGGTGTTGCCGATGAACTTGATCTCACGGATCAAGGGTCGCTCGAACACGTCGAAGATCACGATCTGCCCGCCCGGAACCTTCCGGCTGTACGGCTTGACATCGACGAACAAGCGAGTGCGGATCAAGCGGTGAATGTCCTCCCTTACCGTCTCGATGTCGAGCGGTCGGCCGGCTCGCGTGCGGATGCTCGACAGGATCTTTTGCACCGGAATCGTCTGATTGCCCTGGATCACGACCTTGACAACGTTCTCTTGTCCCGGCAATTCGGTCGGCGCTTCGGGCGGTGCCTGGAGCAGCTCCGGCGGTGCCTGCGGCAATGGTAACGATTGTGGGGGCGGCGGCGATGTCCCGTGTTGCAGCGGCCACGGCGAGCTCTGGCCCCACAACAACGAACCACACAATACGGCCAACGCAAACAAAGTCACGACCGCGAGGCGGCGGAAAGCGATGGAGTAGTATAAGGGGGGGGCAATGCGGAACTTGGCCATCGAGGCCCTTTCGGTGTTGGTTGAAAAGACGCAAGCGGAGAGAAGGAGGAGTTTCGCAGATGAGGCCGCCGGCCGCTGGTGAGGAGCAGGGCACCTTTGGCGCAAGAATCCCACCAGGACCTGAGGTTGCGTAGAGATACCCAAATCAGCCGCCTTGGGCAAGGGGGATTTGAGATACACAGGGGCGATTTTGTGTGGATATGGGAGGTTTACGTCGACAGCGGCGTTTAGCCGAGCCCCGCACCTCGACGGCCGAATCCCCTTGACCCGGGTTCCCATACCCGAAGGGGGAGACGACCAACAATAAACTACTATTCAGCCGCTACTCAAATCAGGGTAATACTTCAGCCGTCTGTAGTACGACGGCCTTGGAAGGTCATTGTACGAAGTGCTTCGCCATTCGGCTGAAGTGTTACAAACCAGGTTTCTCGGGTAGTGCCTCAGAGGTGGCCGGGATCGAACTCTGTGGTGCCGTCGTCGTACTGCTCAAAATCCTCATAGGGCTTCTGCGAGGCGTTTTCGAAGCGGGTAAATTGGCTGTGCCAGAACAGTTTAACATCCCCGGTGGGACCATTGCGCTGTTTGGCGACAATTAGGTCGGCCTGCCCAATGATGCCCCGTTCTTCGGCCTCTTCGGGTGTGTGATAATACTCCTCGCGATGAATAAACATGACAACGTCGGCATCCTGTTCGATGGCCCCCGATTCGCGTAGTTGGCTGAGCCTTGGGCGGTTTTCACGCGAAGCTTCGACTTGGCGGTTCAATTGGGCGACGCAAAGGACGGGAATCCGCAACTCGCGGGCAAGTCCCTTCAAGCGCCGGGCCATTTTTGCAACCTGTTCTTGGCGCGGGTCCCGGGGATCGTCCGGATGGATCAATTGCAGGTAGTCGATGACAATCAACCCCAGGTCTTGCTTGCGCTTCAGACGTCGCGCACTGGCGGCGATCTGCGTGACGGTGCGGAAAGGGGAATCGTCGATGAACAGCGGCGCCTGGCTCAACTTCGAGGAGGCTTCCACCAGGTTCTGCCGATCGTCCGACGAAATAAATCCCTTGCGAAACTTGTTTGCGTCGATCCGGCCTTGCGAGCAAAGCATCCTTTGGGCCAATTCCAGCCGCGCCATCTCCAGGCTCACGAACAGTGTCGGGACGTTCACCTCCATGGTAATGTACTCCGCCATATTCGTGGCCAGAGCGGTCTTTCCCATGCTGGGGCGGGACGCCAGGACAACCAATTCCGAGTTGTGCAATCCACCGGTCATGTTATCCAGATCGGTATACCCGGTCGGGATGCCCCCCGCTTCGCTGCCGTCGAGCCGCGCGTCGATCCGGTCGAACGCCTCGACCATCAAGTCGTGGGCGTTGGTAACCTGCTCAGGACTTCGCGCGTCGTGAACGGCGAATATCTTTTGTTCCGACTGGCTGACGATTTCCGCAGGATCGGCGGAAGAATCGTACACGTCTCGAAGGATTTCCGTGCCGGCGTGGATCAATGCCCGCAGGGTTGCCTTGTCGCGGACGATCTCCGCATAGTGGACGGCGTTGGCAGCAAAGGGAACGGATTGGGCCACCTCGGCGATATAGGGCGCCCCTCCGATCGCCTCGAAATCGCCCGCCTGCTTCAGACGCTCTACCAGCAAAGTGGCATCAATCCGCTTATCCGCCTCGTGCAGCGCAATCAGATGCGTGAAGAGCTTCTGATGCGCGTCGGCGTAGAAGTCTTCCGCCCGGATAACCATGGCAACCTCGTCGCACATGTGTGGATCGAGCAGAAGACTTCCCAACACGCCCTTTTCGGCGTCAAGATTATGTGGGGGCAACCGATCGAGATTCTCGCCGCCGGCGCGGCTGGGAACGTGAGTGGTGTCCGTGCGATGAACAGTAGCCATGGCGATCCGTGCTCCGTGGCCAAAGATTCCATTAGGGAGTCCCAGAGAGACGGCATCATAAACAGTGACGCCCAGAGAAGCAACCGCCCTCCACCGGAGGGGGGAAACCCCCGCCGGCGAGCCCTACGAACCGAGGCTGACGCCTGAGTCTTCGGGCGTATGTTCGATGCTGTTATAGTCCATCAACGGCTTGTCGAACACGTCGCTACGCAGGATCTCGGGCGGGGGCGTGCCCATTGCGCCCAACTCACCCGGGTCGTAGTCGATCTTGTACTTCTCCTTGGCAAAGGCTACGGTGTCGCCCGGGTCGAGTCTTCTTTCGACGACTTGGGTTCCGTTGATTTTCACACCGTTCTTGCTGTTCCTGTCGATGACGTACCAATAGCCGTCGATAACCTTCAGTTCCGCGTGACGGCCGGAAATGCTCAACGCTCGCAGCGTGATATCACAGCTTTCACGTCGTCCAACAAGGAGCGAGGGCCTCAACAAAGCAACGGGGTCGCCACCTTTGATGGGAATCAATTCTCCCAGCACCATGCCTATTCTCCGTTCCGGTAACATCCTCTTTCCGGGGACATTGGAGGATTTAGAGAGGGTATTCTAGGGACTGGGTGCCCGAATTGCAAGCAAATCACACCCGAATTCCCGGCCGTCGCAGCTTCTGTAGAGGGGTTGACTGACGTGCCACGTTCGTGCAACCACCACTTTCGGGGGAGGCACATGGGTTTCGTAACGTCCTTCTACATAAGGAGTTGTGTTCCTGCGAGAGAATCTCGCCCCACCGAACGGGTGCTCTCACCACAGTGGAATGAACACGGAGAGAAAAAAGATTTTCGGCTGACGCGAACCGGGACTGGGATACGCCTCATTCGGCAAGAGCGCTGAAGTGAAGGGCCCTACTTTCCCTCATCGTCGCTTACGGAAGGCACCACCCAGATTTTCAACTGCGATTCAATCTCGTGACCGAGGTGGATATTGATGGTGTACAGACCGAGTTCTTTCAGCGGGCCGGTCAACTTGACCTGATCTTGGGTGACGGTAAGGTTGTTGCGTTTCAGGGCGTTAACGATTTCAACTGCGCCAACGGAACCGTATAGATGGCCCTCTTCGTTGGCTTTGGCTTCGATGGTGACGCTTTGTTCCTTGATTTCCTCGGCCAGGGCATGGAGGTCGGCCAACCGCGCCTTCTCGATCTCGGCCAGTTGTGCTTTGTGCTTCTCCACCATTCGCTTATGGTGGTCGGTCGCGAAGGTAGCCAGGCCTTGGGGAAGAAGATAGTTGTTGGCATAGCCGGGACGCACTTCAACCACGTCGCCCTGCCGACCGAGGTGCTCGACCGGCTGGATCAACAGCAGTTCGATTCCACCGTTCGGGCCCTTGGGCAGCCGGTTGCTGCGATGAGGGAGGATTCGCTTCTTTTTTCCTGTTTGTATCTTGGTATGTCTGCTCATAGCTGCATGTAAACCGTGTCAGAAGGGAATATCGTTGTCGGGTGGTCCCGACGGAGCATCGTAGTCTTGTTCGGCGGGCGCAGGTTGGCTGTACTCGTTGTCTTGCCGCGATGGGGCCGGGCGACCGCCACCGCCGCTTCGCGTGCCGAGCATTTGCATCCGCTCGCCGATCACCTTCAACTTTGACCGTTTCTGGCCGGTTTCCCGGTCGTCCCAAGTGTCGAATTTCAAACGGCCTTCGATCAGGACGGGCGAGCCCTTGCTGAGATACTCACCGGCGACCTCCGCGGTTCGCCCCCACAAGGTGATGTCGACGAACGTCGGCTCTTCGACCCATTCGTCGTTGCGTTTGACGCGATCGTTTACGGCCAACCCGATATCGGTGACAGCCGTCCCGCTTTGGATATACCGCACCTCCACGTCGCGCGTGAGGTTGCCGACCAGAATCACACGGTTGAAATTAGCCATGATCGGTCACTCCTACCTTTGGAATGGTTGTAGCCGCAAACTCAGTTTTCCTCGTCTGCAACGGTTTCGGGTTCGGTTTCTTCGGCCGCGGCGACATCGTCGCTTGTCGTTGTCTGCTTCGGTGCGGTGTCGTCCGGCTTCTTCTCAGCAACGGGCGCGGCCTGGGCATGGGCAACCAGCGCGTCGACCAGCCTAGGATCGATTCTCAAGAACATCGCCCGAAGGATATTCTCGCTCAGCTTGCACTGGTGTTCGACACCGCCGAGCCGCTGGCCGTCGAGCCGAAAGTACGTCAGCCAGTAGGTTCCTTTGCGATGCCCTTTTATGGGATATGCCAGCCGCCGTTCTTCCCAGAACCGGCTGACGAGCATTTCGCCGCCCGCCCCTTGAATCATCTCGACAATTTGCCCCGAGACGGCGGTGACATCCCGCCCGTACCGGTTCGTATCGAGGATGAACATACCTTCATAAACGTTTTCAGACAAGACGTTGCTCCTCCAAGCAGTTAGTTGTATCGATTCATGCAGGCATCGCAACCTTCGCAGGCCCAAACCACCGCCGCATCGGCCGCGCGGCGGACCGCTTCTTCGATGTCCGGGTTTTCTTCTTTTGTAAACTTGCTGAGGACATAATCGGGCCACGCCCAACCGTTGGGGGGGGCGCCGATTCCGATGCGAAGCCGGGAAAACTCGTCGGTACCCAGTCGCCGAACAATATCCTCCAGGCCCTTTTGGCCGCCCGACGATCCCTTCGTCCGAAAACGAAGCTTTGCCACCGGCAAATTCAGATCGTCGCACACGACCAGCAGGTCTTCCTCGGGTATTTTGTAAAAGCTCTTTGCCTCCCGAACGCTTTTTCCGCTGTCGTTCATGTAGGTGAGCGGGCTCAACAAGAGGACTCGCTTGCCCTCGAGGTTCGCTTCGACCACTTCGCCATGGAACTTTGCCTTGATATGACCATCGCCGAACCTTCGTGCCAGTTCGGCCAATACCTCGAAGCCGACGTTGTGCCGGGTACCCCGGTAGCGCCTGCCGGGGTTTCCCAAGCCTACCACGAGTTTCATCGACTTCGGTCCTCGTAAACGGGGCCTGTTTGACGGTCAAGCACCGGTCGATTCAATTTCCCTCCGTTTCCTCTTCGGGTTTTGCGCCGATCACTTCTGGTTCTCCCGCTTCGGCTTCAGCGGCTTCCTCTTCGGGCGCCTCGGTCGGAGTGACGCAGTGGACCACCACGCCTTCCGTGGCGCCGACTATGGCAGCGTCTTCCGGCAACTCCAAATCGTTCAGCGTGATCGATTCGTCGAGCCTAAGCCCGTTGATATTGACGGAGATTTTTTCCGGGATCGCCCCGGCAGGGCAATCGAGTTGGACCTCGTAGATGAGTTGTTCGACCACGCCCCCCTCTTTCACGCCCGGGGCCTCCCCGCGCAGTTCCAGCGATACCTGGACTTCGACTTTCTCGTCGGCGGAAATCCGCGTGAAATCAACATGAAGGACATGGGTTCCCCACGTATCCCACTGCAATTCACGGACAAATGCCGACTCGCTGACCGCGCCGGTGAGGTTGACCAACCGGCTCCCGTGCCGGATTGCGGTATCCAACTGGTCCGTAGGCACGCTGAGCGAGATATTCTCCCGGCCATGTCCGTAAAGCACTGCCGGAATATGCCCCGACCGTCGGAGCCGCCGATTGTTGAGCTTCCCACGAGTTTCGCGTATTTCTACGGACAATTCTTCAGCCATCGTTGTGCCTTGAGGTATAGTGTCTCGAACCGTACTGCTCGGAGGGAACAATCAAGGCCCCGCATCTGCGGTCACCGTAAAGGCTTTGATGCCAAGCACTTATGCCACGCCGCCGAATGCTGGTTGTTTCTGTCATCTCCCCGGTTACTGCCTTCTTCAACTCAGTCGAATTCACCATTTTGGCCCATTTGCCCGGAAATTCAACCCCAAGCGGGCAGAATCGACCGAGGAGTCGTGGGACCGCCTACATTAGGCAAGATAGGCAAACAGCGGACGGGGTTGCCCGTCGAGAATCTCTGTCCCCCCCCGGCAATGGAACCGTCATTGCAGTGCCGGCCCGGCAATTGGCTCACCGCGTTGCTGACGGGCCTGGTCGGCCGGGTCGAAGGTCCCGTAGAACAAGGCGTTGGCATCCATCCAAGTGGCCAGACATTCCATGTCTTCGCGGCTCAGATCGACGTCATAATGATCCTGCGACAGGAACGTCATCAGCCGACTGCCCCGAGCGCCAAGGAATCCCGGCTTACTTACCGGCTCACTGTTCACTTGTCGAAAATCACCGGGCTTGCCGCCCCAGGCGGAATACGATACTCGGGACGCCAGCGCGTTGTAGGAAACGGAGTAGTGGCCCGCCGGCTCTCCTGTGAGCACCACACCCCCGTCCGGTTTTTTTCGGCTATGGCAACGGACGCAATGCCTATCGAGCACCGGTTGCACCAAGCGAGGATAACTGAAGGGCCGCGAGCCGTCGGGGCCCGGAGTGATCGGCGATGGTGGGCGGGATAGTGCCAGCGCCGTCGGCCGGCGCAACGGGGTAGTTGTGCGTGGCTCATGGCAGCCGACACAAGAGGTGTGCTCCCCCGGTTGAAGGTACGTAATGCTCCGCATTATCTGAACCGCCCGACCAAGATCGTCAATCGCCTGAAATGCCAACGGTATGCCTGCCGGAGCGGCGAAATATGCGGAACCGTCCGGTTCAACCGGCACCGTCCCCAGCACCTGCTTGCCCGGCGACGCATTCGGGATTCCCACTGGCGGGTTGTTGATGTGCGGGGTCGACTTCGGCAAGACTTGGACAATTCGGAGCCGCTTGATCGATTCCTTCGGCAGCGGCGGCCACGCCGCGTACACGTCTTGGACGAAGAACGTACCCTCTTTCTTGCCCTCCGGTTTCTCACGGACAGAAGACACGGGATCCGGCCTTGAGCGAATCCGCAACGGCACCGGCCAAAGGCTGGCGATATTCAGGTCTCGATACAACAACTCCTTATTGCCGAAGCAATCGACCAGGTAGATACCGAACATGTTCGGGCGATTGGCGGTCGGCTCGCCGATCAGGCTGTCGAAACTGTATGCGGCAAGGAAATACTTCTCGGAAAGCGGCCAGGGACTGCGATAACAATGCCCGGGCCAGCGGGCGGCCTCGGGTGGAACGGCCACCGGACCTTCGACACCCACCGGGGCATGCCAGCCTCCGCCGGAGGCACGAATCACCCGCGTTTCGCTTTCCGGGAATAACGCGTCCGGGGTCAACCGCGTGATCGGCTCCGGGCCGTCCAGCCCCCGCCGCACGTCCAAGAGAATGATCGAGCCGGCCGTCATGGCATGATGGGCAGCAGCGGTAGCCATCACGCGATGGGAGCCCGGCACTGCTCGGGCTTCCCAAATGCCAACGGGGCTAAACGTGTTGTTCCCGTAATAGATCCTCACGTTGCTGCCGTCGGGCCGAGTTGTCCAGAGTTGCTGATAGTGGACCGCATGACGATCGACGTAGTCCCACCGGGTGTAGATTACCCGGCCGTCGTTCAAAACGGCCGGGTCCCACTCATGGGTCTCGTGGTACGAAATGACATGTGGGTCGGAACCGTCGGTCTCGGCCACAGCAAGCGTGTACACCGGACAGGGACCGCGGCCGCAACGATGAAATCCACCTCGCCGCGTAGAAACAAATAGAATCTTGCCCTCCGGCAGGCAGCAGGGCGAAAAATCGTCGAACGGGCCGTCCGTCAACTGCCGTAGTCCCGAACCGTCGACAGCAACCTCGTACAGATGATAGAACACGTTGCCGTGGGCATCCCGGTTCGGCGGATTCTTGTCCACGTGGCAGTAGGCAAAGAGAATCCGCCGGCCGTCATACGAAACTTCGGGATGCTGATAGCTGCCAACGGGCAGACTCGAGGCGAGTTGCCGGCACGCAAAGGACGTGCCCGGCTTTTCAAGCTCAAATAGTCCCCCACCGGGCCGAGCGTCCCGGCCGTAGTACTGCGTCAACTGATGACTGAAGGCGGACGGAACCTGCTTGACAAACACCAGCGGCCCTATCCGAGCAAGCGGATTGGCCAGCACGATCTTCCGCCGCAACGCGTGTACTCGTCGCCACAGGGTTTCCCACGCACCTTCCGGCACTGCTTTTTCGGCGGAAAGCTTCTGGAACTCGGATCGCAACCGGTTCCATGGTTCGGCAAGTTCTTCGAACGCCGAACCTTTATCCCGAAGATCGCTTATCAAAGCCTCGCCTCGATCGAGTGTCCGCTTGATGGCGTCGGGATATGTGGAGGGCACCCTCGACGTGTGAATGCCGTCCTGCATTCGCCAGTCCCACTCGATGAGTTTCCTTTCTATGGAAGGCCGCAGGCGAGGTTGTTCCGGCGGCGGGAGCCGCTTGTCCGGAACGGACTCGTATCGCAGGGGAACCGCAAACCAATCATCGCCCGTCGCGTACTGCACCTTCCGCCAGCGGACCCCCGCCTCGTCGGCAACGCCCCGGACGGTCAAGACAAGGGTCGTTTCTTCAGAGAGTTTGGGCGGGTCGAGTTGAAGTCGCACGGGTTCTTCACTCGATAGTCTCCGGCGAAGCGTGCTGCCGGCAAAGGCAATCTCCACTTCCGCCCCGGTCCCATGCACCAGGGTTGCCTCCGCGGAGACCCGAACCGGTTGACTGCGGGCTCGCACGGGCACGGCCACTTGCACTGTTTCCCCAGGTCGAACAGAGGCGCCAAGCATATCAGCCGGTTCGATCACGGCCATCTGCGGGCCGGTGCGTTCGGCAATCACAGAGAACCCACAGACGGCCCTGCTTCGTCTCGTTGCAGGGCGGTCGTTCAGCAAGACCACGGCCCTACGGAAAGCGGGAGTGTGGGGACCGCCCAGCAGCCGCGCGCCGGCCCAATCAGCCATGTCGTAAGAGATCCCGTCGCCGGCGTCGTCAGCCACCAGCCGCAGTTTTTTTGCATCTTTGAGCGACACGCGGATTTTCTTGGGCGGATCACTGTCCGACATCGGCCCGTTACGAAAGACCTCCCGGCCGTCGACTTCAACCCGAAAAATCACGCTTCCCCGGCCGCTTCCCTGCCACTGCACACCCACGTCTGCGTGAAAGGCTTCATATTGACCGTTGAGTTTGACAAGGATTTCGCCGTTTGCGTGGTGCCCGAGACCTTTCCTGTACACCTGCCGCCCGATGCGAATGGGCGAACCGCGGGCCGATTTGTTTGCGGCCGCGTCTAGCCCTAATTTACCCCACTGCTGCCGGTGCTCAATCGCGCCCTCGGCGGCCAGATCACTGAGGTAGTGGACGCCTGGCTCGGCCAAGGCGGGCCGGACACCGGCAGCCAGACTGTACGCCGCCGCGACGAGGACGCCTGCTATGTCAAACCGCCAAGAGACGGAACGCATCGGCCTTCTCCCTCACATCCTGGCCAGCCCTCCATCAGTATCCCCTGCTGCGGCCGTCCATGTCAACCTGGGCCGATGCGGGGCAGGCTCGGGCAAATGTGGGGGTGGGACCATATCAAGGCCGCCTCGGCCGGTGAGAAGAAAACCGATCGACAACCCCGGTGAAGTGGGCCGCTGCTGGTTCTCGCCATCTCACTCTTCGAGGATCTCGATGTCCTTGAACATTACCAGCATGACGCATCCGGCGTGCATCTGCAATGCAAGATGCCCTTCGCTCCGGCTCGGATCGTCTTTCAGTTCGGCCGTCTTGGTGCCGTTCACGTGGACAACGACGTTCCCGCCGCGGGCGCCGATGGTCATCTTGTTCCAATCGTCCGCCTTGACGTACTTCTTCTCATCTTCAACGGCAGGTTTGTCGATCCACGCGCGACCATAGCTTTCGTAGATACCGCCGACACCGCTGCCCGCCTGCCCCACTTGCACTTGAAGCCCGTGAGCCTTTTCCGGCTTCTTGATGATCGTGCGGATGTAGAAGCCGCTGTCGCCGGAGAGACACTTGAACTTCAACCGTACGGTGAAGTCCTTAAACGTGTCGTCACTCACCAGAAGGCCGTACAGACGGGTCTTATCGGCCCGGCCGACGAACGCGCCGTCCTCGACGGTCCAATTTCCTTCCCCCACTTTGTGCCAGCCGCTAAGGGTCTTGCCGTCCATCATCGGCTTCCAGGCGGGCTTTTTTTCGGCTGCGAAGACCGTCGGCGAAAAGGCCACATACAAGATGAATAGCAGGCTACCAACAAGACCCCGTAAGTCATGCATGACTTGCTCCTGATTTGGATATCGAAACGTGCCGCCTTGCTGCAAACCCGTACGGAGTTGGCAGTCCGACCTTGTGGATCAGCGGCTATACGTAAAATGTATCATCTCTTCCGATTATTTCAAGTTTGACGAAAGTCCTGCCTGGGCAATTCCCGACAAAGGTATTGTGGCATTCCAGCCTGCCAAAGGTCTGTCTGCGCCCCCAATGTGAGGTAATAGCGATGAGATTGTATCACCTAATCATCTCCACATTCGTTGGAAGCTGGGTATTTTGCGCAATTGGCACGGAAGCGATGGCCCAATTGGAGCCGAGCGGACTCACTCGTATCTCGCCTGTTCGCAACGAGTGGGAGCGGCGGGTCTTGGGGCAACGGAAGACACGAAAGTCAGCCGTTCAAACCGTTTCGATGCAAGTTCCCAGCGAGGAGAAACTACTTGAGCCGATGGGTGAGCCGATGGGTGAGCCGATGGGCGAGCCGATTGATAAGCCGGTTGATAAGCCGGTCTATCGGCCCCGATCACCAGACATTGTTTATGATTCGACCGAAGTGTTGCCGTCGCAGGCGGCACGTGATGATTACTGTGGCGACTACTGCGACTGTGGCGGTTATTGCGATCCATGCTTTGGATGGTACCGCGGTTGGTGGATGCGCGACTTGCGGCTGTTCGCCGGAGTACACGGGTTCAAGGGGCCCATGGATCGGGGACAAAATGGCAATTTCGGATTCCACGAGGGTGCAAATATCGGCATCCCCTTGGGGTGGGGAATGGGATACCAAGCCGGCGTGAATGCGGTACACAGTAATTTCGAAGGTTATTGGAGTCAACAACAACAGCAGGTGACTCCGGCCGATCGCAATCAGATTTTCTTCACGACGGGCATTTTCCACCGGGCGTTGTGCGGCGGACTTCAATGGGGCGTTGCGTTCGACCTGTTGCACGACAACTACACCGAGAATTCCGACTTGAAGCAAATCCGCTCTGAAACGGCCTTCGTCCGTGCGGGCTGGAGCGAAATCGGCTACTACGGAGCGTACGGTGTCGGCGGCGATCGGGAAGTCGATGGACGATTGGACCCGACCGATATGTTTGTCCTTTTCTACCGCGGCTACCTGGAAAGCGGCGGCGAGGGCCGGTTTTGGGCGGGTTTTACCGGACGCGGCGACGGGCTGCTTGGGGCCGATGCCTGGGTGCCGATGGGACGCAGTTGGGCGCTCGATGCCCGAGTGAATTACCTCATCCCTAGCCAAGGCCGGAGCGGCGGTGTTGCACAATCCGAAGAATCCTGGGGGGTGTCGATTCAACTCGTCTGGTTTCTCGGGCAGCCGGCACGTTGGGCCCGCAACAGTCCTTTCCGCCCGCTATTCAATGTGGCCGACAACTCGCTGTTCATGGTCGACCGGCTCAACTGAGACTGAGCCAGTGTATTACGGGCACGCGACCCTCCAGCTTGCCTAGTGCTCCCACTTTACGTCTAAGGTCTGTGTCGGGCCAATTCTCTGCCCCCCCCTGGCACGTTCAGGTATTTCGTGGCAAGATAATGGGCGGTTTGCGGGCTTCCCAGGCTGTCCTCCCAAACATGGAAGAAATCTCCCTGCAACAACGGAAGCAGGAAGCAAATGAGCAACAGAGTGGCAATTGTCCTGGCCGCAGGCAAAGGCAAACGGATGAAATCCGACTTGCCGAAGGTGATGATTGAAGTCGGCGGGCGGCCAATGATTGAGTATGTGCTCGACTCCCTCGACAGGGGGGGCATTGAGCGAATGATCGTCGTGGTTGGGCATCGGGCCGAACTGGTCCGCACCGCACTGGAAGGCCGAGGCGTGGAGTTCGCCATCCAAACCGAACAACTCGGTACGGGTCATGCGGTGATGGCCTGCCGGGAGTTGCTCACCGGGCATGACGGCCCTGTGCTGGTGCTGGCGGGCGATCAGCCGATGACGCGGGCCGACTCGATTGTCACCTTGTTCGAGGAATTCGAGCGCGGGGTGGCCGCATGTGTTCTCGGCACCACGCACAAGGAAGACCCTGCCGGGCTGGGACGCGTGGTCCGCGACCGGCACGGCGAGTTTACCGCGATTGTTGAAGAGAAGGACGCCACCAACGAGCAGCGCCGTATTACGGAAGTCAACATGAGCTACTACGTGTTTTATTGGCCCGACCTGCTGCCGGTGCTCGACGAGTTGAAGGCCGACAATGCCCAGGGTGAGTACTACATCACCGATGCCCCAGGCATGCTGCTTACTCGGGGCAAGAGGGTGCGGGCGTTGGATGTGCTCAAACCGCACGAATCGCTCAGCATCAATACGGTCGAAGAGTTGGCCGCAGTGGAAAAAGCAATGAAGGAGATTGCAACCCAGTCAACCCCTATAGCATTCAATCAAACATGGAATCCATGAAACTCTTCAGCGGACGTGCCCATCCCGAGCTGGCCAGGCGAATTTGCGAATACCTTGGGTTGCCGTTGGGCACGCTATCGATGGGCAATTTCCCCGACGGCGAAATCTCCTGTAAGATCGAGGAGGACGTTCGCGGGCGGGACATTTTCCTGCTTCAGCCGACCGGGCCGCCGGTCAACGAAACCCTAATGGAACTGTTGATCATGATCGATTGTTTCAAGCGGGCAAGCGCCGAGCGGATAACGGCGGTGATGGCCTACTTCGGCTACGCCCGACAGGACCGAAAGGATGAGGGCCGGGTGCCGATCACGGCGAAACTGGTCGCGAACTTGATTACGCGGGCCGGCGCCGACCGCGTGTTGGCCATGGACATGCACGCTGCCCAGATTCAAGGGTTCTTTGATGTCCCGGTCGATCACCTTTACGCCAGCCCGGTCATCGACGAATATTTCGAGAAGATGGAACTCGCCAGTGACGATATCGTGGTGGTTAGTCCCGACGAGGGCAGTATCAAGCGGGCGACGGTCCACATGAAGCGTCTCGGGGGGCATCTGGCGATCATCGACAAGCGCCGGACCGACGCGGAGAAGACCAAGCAGGAACACATCATCGGCAGCCCGGTGAAAGACAAAGTGGCCATCATTTTCGACGACATGATCAGCACGGCCGGGTCGATTTGCGGGGCAGCCGATGTGGTCCGCGCGCATGGGGCGAAGGAAGTCTACCTGGCCGCCACGCACGGGCTCCTCTGCGGCGACGCCATCGAGAGGATCAAGGCAACCCCGGTTGACGGCGTGGTCATTACCGACAGCATCCCGTTGGCCCCGGAAAAGAAGACCGACAAGATTACGGTCCTGAGCGTTGCCCCGCTGTTGGGCGAGGCGATCAAGCGGATCCACCGCAACGAGTCGGTTAGCCGGCTGTTTGTCTGAGGCCCCGTGTTATGCGTTTGTGCGGGGCGGCAAAGCGGTATATACTGGGAACGAACACTCTTTGTCGAAAGGGCGACAATGCCACCAAAATAAGGGGGTAGAGAAATGTTTTTCAGGCGGCTCCATTTTGCCGTTTTGGTAGCTTTTGTCTCTCCAGCCTTGCTCGCCGCCGAACCCGCAAGGCTTGAAGGCAGAGTCATCAAAGTCACCGACGGCGATACTCTGATATTGTTGGTGGACAAGACCAGGTACGAAGTCAAGCTGGCGGGAATCGACGCACCGGAGGAAGGTCAACCGTACGGCGAGGAGGCGAAGCAGGCCCTCTCAGTGAAGGTCTTCGGCAAGACAATCAAAGTATTGCCGCAAGGGAAAGACTACCAGAAACGAACCCTGGGCGTGGTCTATCTTGATGGTTGTATCAACGCTCAGTTGGTGAAGGAAGGCTGGGCCTGGCACTACGTACTATTCTCCAATTCCAAAGTGCTGGCCAAAGCCGAGCAGGAAGCACGAAAAGCCAAGGCCGGATTATGGGCAGGCCCCAAGGCAATACCCCCGTGGGAATGGCGAAGAACGCAACGAGCGAAACCGGCAAGGGAAAAGGCCAAGGCCGGACCGGAAGCAAAAGCTGAGGCCGCACAAACGGCTCCCGGCAAACGTAAGAAGCAACAGCCCGGCGCCCCAAAGACTGCGAAGAAAGCCCAAGACGATCAAACGGTCTACGTTGGGAGAGCCGATTCGAAGTATCATCGGAAGGGGTGCCGTCGACTCGCAAAAGACAATTTCCCGGTTCCCCTAAAAGCGGCGGCACGGCGTTACTCGCCGTGTGAGTTCTGCAAGCCTCCGACGGTCGGTCCCGCACCGTCGAGTAGCCATTGGTTGATTATTCACACCGGGGTTCGGCACAACAGCTCATGTACATACTATCGAAAAGGCCGCGGCCGACCATGCGGGCCGAACGAAGGACGGCCGTGCAACGCTTGTGGTGGGTGAGCGGCTCTCTCCAGCCGTCCGAATACGGAGGCTGTTCTTCGGCCGGTTCTTGTCCGCCGGAGAAGCTCAAAGCGTCCACGGCTCGCGGTGCGCGCGGTTGAGCCGGCGGTTGGCTTCATCGTCGCCGATGAACTGCTCCTTCAACGGGTCCCAGACGACCTTCCGCCCGCAGCGGATGGCGATGTCGGAGACGTGGCTGATGGCGTCGGAGTGTACGGCGTCGTCGACGTTGCTGACGGCCGGCTTGCGGCTCTTGACGGCTTGGATGAAATTGCCGCCATGGCCACCGTGGCTTACTTGCAGGTGGACGTCGTCGGGCCCGAGCTTCTCTTTCAGTAGCGAGGCGGGCTCGGCCTTGATCCCGCCGCGGGAGATGCCGACCCAGCCTTCGGTGCCGGTGAACTGGGTGTAATTGCCGCCCGGCTTGAACTTCATCTTCACGCCGTTGGCAAAGCGGAAGTTGACGTCCCACTTCATCACCACGTCGTTGCGGCCGTTGTACGGGATGGTCGCCGTGCCTTCCACTTCCCAGGGTCCGGTCAGATGGGTGTCGTAGCCCCAGACGAGGATGTCCAGCGGGTGGGCGCCCCAACCGGCGATGAAGCCGATGGCGTAGTCGTAATCGTGCCACCAGCCGTTGCCGCCCGTGGCTTGTCCGCAGTAGGGTTGCCAAGGCGCGGGGCCGAGCCACATGTTGTAGTCGAGATTGGGCGGGACCGGTTGCGGTTTGTCGGAATTGCCCGGTTTGCTGTCGGGGGCAATGACCAGGAGTTCCTTGATTTCGCCGATGCGGCCGCTGCGGACCAGCTCGCAGCCGAACCGGCAATGGGCGCTGGACCGCTGCTGGGTGCCGTACTGGAAGATGCGTTCGTATCGGTGGCAGGCGTCGCGGCATGCCTGGTCCTCGCGGAAGCAGACGCCCAGCGGTTTTTCGGTGTACATGTCCTTGCCGGCCTTGGCGGCGGCCACGGTGTGGTGGACGTGCCAGCAGTCGGTCGAGCCGATCATCACGGCGTCGAGGTCGTCGCGGGCGAGCATCTCGCGGAAGTCGGCATAGGGCGTTCCGCCGATCTGCTTGGCCCACTTCTCGCGGCGGTCTTTCCACGCGTCGCACGCGGCAATCGGCTGGCCTCCGGCGTTGATAAGCCCTCGAAACACCCCGCTTCCGCGTCCGCCGCAGCCGATCAGACCGATCGTCACCCGCTCGCTGGCCGGCGGTTTACCTTCTGCCCCAAGGGCCGACGATGTGATCACGTAGGGCGCTGCTACGGAACTACACACGCCTCGAACAAAGGTGCGACGCGTGATCTTGCTATTGGACATGCCAATTCCTCCTGTTGTTATTTCCGGCTGCCGGAACACTATTTCCCGGATTCTACCGATTGGAATTCCTCATCTACGGCTGGGCCGGGCACGTTCCCGCCCCCTCTTCCTTTCTCATTCTTGCGACCGCGAATCTCCGTGTCAAGCTTCCGCGGCAGAAATAACCTGGGACGTGTCCTGGGTAAGCGAACCGATATTATCCGGGGAATGGACAGGTTACAAACCTGTCCTACAAGACTTCCGCCGCGGAGCACTCAGATGCCTGCGATGTGATATTTCGCCCTCTTCTTTCAACGCGGCCAGGAGTTGAAACGTCCGTTCGGTCGCCCCCAACTGTTGAAGCACCAGCGATTTGGCCCGATGTCCCAACGCAGTGGCGAAATCGGGCTCCTCCAGGCATCGCCGGACGAACCGCTCCAGTTGGCCGCCGTCGGCAACCACGACGGCGGCGTCGCGGGCGAGCATGGCGGAGACGATGTCGCAGAAGTTCCGCGTGTTGGGACCGAACGACACGGCGGCGCCGTAAGCGGCCGGTTCGATCATATTCTGCCCTCCGCGTTTCCCGAGGCTTCCGCCCACAAAGGCGATTGCGGCGGTTCCCCACCATGCCCCGAGTTCGCCGATGGCATCGACCAGCAGAATCCGGCGTGTCTCGGCACCGCGGCAACGGGTGTCGAGTTCCGTTCTCCGCTGCCACGGAATTCCCGTTTCGTCGAGCAATCGCGCGACGGAATCGAACCGATCGGGATGGCGTGGTACCAGCACAAGCCGCAGCCTGGGCCACCGTTCGTGTAGCCGGCGGAAGACTTCCACCGCCACCGATTCTTCCGGCTCTTGCGTGCTGCCGGCGAGGAACACGATCTCGTCGTCTTCGAACCCTGCTAATGTGGCGAGTTGCCGGGTTTGGGGGTTGTTGCGATCCGTCCGGGCCCCGTCGTATTTCATCGAGCCGGTCACGTGGACCGACGGGGCCCCCAGTTCGCGGAACCGCTCGGCGTAGGTCTCATCTTGTGCGGCCACGAGATCGACTTGTCGCAAGATCTTTGCTACAAGCGGTTTGATCCGCCGGTAGCCGCGGAAGCTGTGTTCGCTCATGCGTCCGTTGATCACCGCCACCTTCGCCCCACTTCGGCGGGCCGCGCGGACGAGGTTCGGCCAGAGTTCCAACTCGGCCAGCACGAGCACGTCGGGCCGGATTCGCCGCATGGCCGTCTTCACCGCCCAGGTGAAATCCAACGGGCAATAAAACACCGAAAAGCCGGCGTATTTTTTCTTGGCCAGCGCCATGCCGGTCATCGTCGTGGTCGAAATAACGCATTCCCAGCCGGGCCGTTGCCGCTTAATTTCCCCGAGCAGCGTTACCAACAGGTTGACCTCGCCGACGCTGACTGCGTGAAGCCAGATGCACGTCTTCTGCCCGGTCCGCCTGGGCACCAGGCCGAAGAATTTTGCCGTGTAACCCTCGCGGTATTTCCCCTTGCGAACCGCGCAGTACACCAGCCACGGCATGGCGGCGAGGATCAGCGTCACGTAGATGAGGTTCAAGAGATAGGGCACCGAGGAATCCTTTCCCAGAGAGACGTGCTACGACGTTTCCTTATCGCTCTTGTCCTTTGCTTGCGGCTCTGTGGACGAAACCAAAACACCTACCCTCCTCCCTTTCGCATGCAGCAGTTTTTGAACTTCTTCCCGCTACCGCAGGGGCAAGGCTCGTTGCGGCCGACGCGCTGGCGGCGGTTGCGGATCGGCTCGGGTTTGCGGTCGGCCTGGGTGCCGTCGATAGCGGCTTGCTGTTGCTCGGCGATCTCGCTGGCCGAGGCGGCCTCGTCGTGCCGGGCTTCTGCCTCCGTCCAGGTCGAGCCGACGAATCCCTCGTCGAGCTGTTCCATGCGGAAGACCAGGTCGGTCACCCGTTCCCCGATCGAGTCCCACATTGCGTCGAAGGTCCGCATGCCCTCGCGCTTGTATTCAACTTTCGGATCGACCTGGGCATAGCCGCGCAGGCCGACGCTGCTGCGGAGGTGATCCATCACCAGCAGATGGTCTTTCCAGGCGGTGTCGAGAAGTTGCAGGACCAGCGCCCGTTCCATCCGACGCATCTCGGGCCGAAATCGCTCTTCGACGACGTTGATCACGTGACTCTCCAGAGCCTCCGGCTTCATGCGGACCATTTCGTCGGGCGAAAGCTCGTAGTGATACTCCTCGTTCAGCCAGTCACAAAGCGATTGCAGATGGCCGTCTTCGTGGGCGATGCGCAGCGCCTGGTCGCTGGGTGCTTCGCCGCCGAAGAGTTGACCGAAACGCGACTCGGCCTCGGCAAGCGATTCAACGGTCTGTTGCGCATGTCGACGGCTTATGTCGATCAGCAGAGCGCGAATCTCGTCCCGCTGCTTGTTCCGCAGATCGTCAATGCTCAATTCGATGTCGAATCGCTTGCGAGCCCAACCGACCAGGGCCTCGCGGTCGTAGCGTTTGTGCCCGCTGGGGTCGCGGGTGGTGAAGTGATAGAGGCCCGCCATGATGGGATATTCGGCTTCTTTCTCGTCGTAGGCCGCCCGGGCGCGATCGGAGACGAGTTGTTTGATTGCTTCCGGCTCTGCGTCACGAACCTCGCCGAGTTCGAGCACGATCCCGAACTTGTGCAGCACCCAATCGCAGGCGGTTTGAAGCCCGAAATCGGGGTCGAGGAATCGGGCGCCGAGACTAAGGTCGATCTTCTGCACGGCCGATTCGGCCTTTTCGATGAGGAACTCGGCAAGGTTGTCCCGGCCGATTTTCCTCAAATCGCGGTCCCGCAGACTGAGATGCCATCGCATATTGGCGCCCTTCGTCAGGGCTTCCCAGTTCCATTCGCGGGAATCGACGTCGTCGGGTAGATTCTCGTCGATCATATCGAGCACGTTGCTTTGGACCATCCGCTCCGTTTCGTCCTTGGCAAAGCATTCGGCCGAGTTGAAATCCATGCCGCGGAAATCCCTGGCATCGAGTTCGGCCGACAACTCCTTGCCGGCCCAGGTGGCAAACGTCTCGGTGCCGTAGTCCTTGGCAAGAAACTCGTCGAGGTAATGCTCCACCTGCTGGTCGATCATTTCAACGATGAGTTTTTTGCAATTGGCCCCGTCGAGGATGTTTTGGCGATACGAGTAGACCCGCTTTCGCTGCTCGTCCATCACCTCGTCGTATTCGAGGAGGTTCTTGCGGATTTCGAAGTTGCGTTCCTCGACTTTTTTCTGGGCTCCTTCGATCCGGCGGGAGACCATGCGGCTTTCGATGGCCTCCCCATCCTTCATACCGAGGCGCGTAAGGATGTTCTTGACCCACTCGCCGGCAAAGATCCGCATCAAGTCGTCTTCCAGGGAGAGGAAGAACCGGCTGCTGCCGGGGTCGCCCTGGCGGCCGCAACGCCCGCGAAGCTGCAAATCGATCCGGCGTGCCTCGTGGCGTTCGGTGCCGATGATGTGCAAACCGCCCATCTCGGCGACTTCGCGACCTTCGGGCCTGGTCTGCTCGCGCTGCTCGATTTCGGCGACCAGCGTATCCCATTCATCGGGCGGAACTTCGAGCCGGGTAGGATATTTTTCCTGGAGCTGCGCCCAGGCCATTGCTTCCGGGTTGCCGCCGAGGATGATATCGGTACCGCGGCCGGCCATGTTTGTGGCGATGGTCACAGCGGCTTTTCGGCCGGCCTGGGCGACGATTTCGGCCTCGCGCTGGTGGTGTTTGGCGTTAAGGACCTCGTGCTTGATGCCACGCTGGTCGAGCAACTGGGAGATTAGTTCGCTCCGCTCGATCGAAACAGTGCCGACCAGGATCGGTCGCCCGCGACGTTCGATCTCCCGGATCTGATCGCGGGGAACGGTCTCGCGCCGCTTTTCCCCCTTGCGGACGATTTCGACCGCCTCGTCATAGTCGTGGACGATTTTTCCCCACGCCTCGTCATGCCCGTTCAGCACGAGAACGTCCCACTTGTTCAGCCGCTCGATCTCGTCGGCCACGGCGGTATACTTTTCTCTCTCCGTGCGGTAGATGACATCCGGGCTGTTGGCTCGCCGCAATTGCTTGTTGGTGGGGATGGCAATGACGTCGAGCTTGTAGATCTTCCAGAACTCGGCTGCCTCGGTCATGGCCGTACCGGTCATGCCGCAGATCTTGTCGTAGAGCTTGAAGAAATTCTGCAGGGTGATGGTGGCAAGCGTCTGGTTTTCCTCCTTGATGGGGACACCCTCTTTGGCTTCGACGGCCTGGTGCAGGCCGTCGCTCCAGTTTCGGCCGGGCATCAAGCGGCCGGTGAATTCGTCGACGATGACGATCTCGCCGTCTTTGACGACGTAGTTGACGTCGCGTTTGTAGAGGTGATGGGCCTTCAGCGAGTTGTCGATCAGGTGCGGCCATTCCATGTTGCCGGCGGTGTAGAAGCTCTCCACCCCGGCGAGTTTCTCGGCCGTCCGCACCCCGTTGTCGGTCAGGTGGGCCGAATGTTCCTTCTCGTTCACCTCGAAGTCCGAGCCTTTCTTCAACTGACGGGAGATGCGGTCGGCCTTGGAGTAGCGGGTGATGTCGTCGTGGGCAGGGCCGGAGATAATCAGCGGCGTTCGCGCCTCGTCGACCAGAATGTTATCGACCTCGTCGATGACCGCATATTGGAGCCGGCCCTGCACTTGCTGGTTGTGTTTCTCGTAGTTGTCATCTCCCTTGGCCGCCGGGCGCATGTTATCGCGGAGGTAGTCGAAGCCGAACTCGTTATTCGTACCGTACGTGATGTCGCAATCGTAGGCGTCCTGGCGGTCCTTGGCGTCCATGTTGCTCTGAATCGCGCCGACGGTCAGCCCAAGCGACATGTAGAGCGGTCCCATCCACTCCATGTCGCGCCGGGCGAGGTAGTCGTTGACCGTGACGACGTGGACGTGCCCGGCCAGGGCGTTGAGATAGGTCGGCAACGTAGCCACCAGCGTCTTTCCCTCGCCCGTGACCATCTCCGCGATATTCCCGCGGTGCAGAACAATGCCCCCCATCAGTTGGACATCGTAGTGGCGCATTCCGATGGCTCGCCGCCCTGCCTCGCGGCAGGTGGCAAACGCCTCGATCAGCAAGTCGTCGAGCGTTTCCCCGGCCGCCAGACGTTTCCGGAATTTGGCCGTCTGCTCCCTCAGCTCCTCATCCGTCATTTCTTGGAGTTTGCGCTCCAGGGCATTGATCGCATCGACGGTCGGTTGCAGTCGCCTGAGAAATCGCGTATTCGCAGCGCCGAACAGCCCGGTAATGAGGCGCTCGATTCCCCGGGCAATTCCCCCGAAGAAATCACTAACGATTTCCCAGATACGTCCAAGCGTTTCTTCCATGACAATCCAACCGGCAGCCGGGAGGAATATGCGAAAAAGGAACGCACCGAGAAGCCCGACGGCACCTATCGGCGAATTCCGTGGCAGGCGCAGTTGTCCCCAAACCCGTAGTTTACCCCTACCTATACGCCGGGTCAAGAAGGGTTGTTTGTATCTTGCCCCCCTGTGGGCGTATCCCCCGGAGTACCTGTCGATCCGCACCGTTCCCTGTCGGTGGAGGTCTCGACGTATCCTTCTCAGCCAGGACGGTCGCAGCGAGAACCGCCCCCTTGGTTATTCGTCGTCGGCAGCCTATTATGGGAAAATTCTCCCCGCAAATATACCCGAGACTTGCTTTGTCCCGTTCACCAGTTACCCGCGACATCGCCGGTCAACTCCTGTTTCTCGGCACCGGCACCTCGCACGGCGTCCCGGTTGTCGGATGTGGTTGCCCGGTTTGTCGCAGCAAGGAACCCAAGAACCATCGCACCCGGTGCAGCGTCGTGCTGGGGTTGCCCGAGGGAAATCTCCTTGTCGACACCCCGCCGGACTTGCGGGCGCAGTTGCTCCGGGAGCAGATCGGTCTGATCCACGCCGTGGTCTACACGCACGAGCACGCCGATCATATTTTCGGTTTCGACGACCTGCGGATCTTTGCACACTACCTCGAGCGCGACATTCCCGTCTACTGCACCGGGCAGGTGGAACGTCACATTCGCCGCACGTTCGAATACGTGTTCGATCCGGCGTCACGAGCATATCCGGCCGGCGGCGTGCCGCGGATCGAATTTCAAAGAATCGACAAGAAACCGTTCGCAGTCCTGGGAACCGAGGTAACGCCGGTGCCGCTTAGGCACGGGCGTTACGACGTGCTCGGCTATCGCTTCGGCAACATCGCGTATTGCACCGATACGAACGGGATCCCGCCGCAAAGCGCTTCGAAGCTGCACGGCCTCGACGTATTGATTCTCGACGCCCTGCGCCGCCGGCCGCACGCTACTCATTTCAGCCTCGAAGAAGCGATCGACGCGGCCCGCGGCCTCGCTCCCGGACAGACCCTGTTCACGCACATCTGTCACGACCTCGACCATCTGCCGACCAATGCCGCGCTTCCACAGGGAATGGAACTGGCCTACGACGGATTGGTGGTTCCATTGAGCTGAGAGTCCAGAGTTGAGAGTCGAGGGTTGAGGGGGCCGCATTGGAGCAAAAGCCCCGGCACTGCGTGCCGGGGTTCTACGTCGCGTGCCGGGCTTCTGTTCACCCTACAAAGCCGCGACCAGTGGTCGCGGAAATGTTGGCAAGCCCCCAATTCCGCGATTTCTTGACTTCCACTCCTCGATCCGCCACAATCAATGGCGGAAAGACATACCTCAAAGGAGATCATCATGGCTGGTAAGACCCCCGTCACTCGGCGACGTTTTCTGAAGCGCACAGCAGCAACGGCCGCCGTTTGCACTGCCCCGGCGCTGGTGCCGGGTTCGGCCTTGGGCGCCGGGCAGCGGGCAGCGCCGAGCAACCGTATCACCGTCGGGCTCATCGGCACCGGGCGCCAGGCGATCATCAAGAGCATGCCCCAGTTCTACAAGATGCCCGACGTCCAGATCCTCGCGGCCTGCGACGTCGACGCCTGGCGGCTCGAAAACGCCAAGAATGCCGTCGAAAAGGCGTATGCCAAGGAGAAGGCTTCCGGCAAATACAAAGGTTGCGGCACGTGCGTCGATTTCAACGAAGTGCTCGATTACAGAGGCCTCGACGCGGTGTTGATTTCTACGCCCGACCACTGGCACGCCCCGATGGCCATCGCCGCCATGGAAGCCGGCATAGACGTGTCGCTGGAGAAACCCATCACGCGCACCATCGCCGAGGGACGCAAGCTCAGCAATCTTGCGGCAGAGAAGAAACGCATCTTTCGCGTCGATAGCGAACTGCGGTCGGTTCCCGGCGTGCATCGCGCCGCCGAGCTGGTCCGCAACGGCCGAATCGGCAAGATCCATACCGTTACCGTCGGAGTGCCGGGAAGCGACGTCGGCTGCCCGCCACAGCCGGACATGCCCGTGCCCAAGGAACTCGATTACGAGCGGTGGCAAGGCCCCGCGCCGCGGGCGACCTACACGCAGAAACGCGTCCACACGCCGAAGTCGTACGCCCGGCCCGGCTGGATGCGCCACCTCTTCTACTGCGACGGTATGATCACCAACTGGGGAACCCATCTGGACGACGGGGCCATGTGGTGTACCGGCCTGGAACGGACCGGGCCCGTCGAGATCGAGGGGACCGGCAAGTACCCGCCAGCGGACAGCTTTTGGAACGTCCTGCTGAGCTTCGAGGTCAAGTACAAGTTTGCCGGCGGCATCTGCTGGACCTACCGGACCGAGAGACCTTATTTCAAGATCGAGGGCGACAAGGGGTGGATCAAGGGCGGCTTTGGCAAGATCGAGGCCCAACCGGCGTCGATTCTCCAATCGAAGATCGGCCCCGACGAGATCCATTTCCGCATGAAAAGCGACAAGCGGGACTTTATCGACTCGGTCAAAACCCGCCAGGAAACGCTCGAGCCGGCCGAAGTCGGCCACCGCGTTACCTCGCTGTGCCACCTGGGGCACATTGCCATCCAGGTAGGCGAGAAACTCAAATGGAACCCCGAGAAAGAACGTTTTACCAACAACGACGCCGCCAACGCGTTTGTCGACAAACCGATCCACACGCCGAAACAGCCCGTTTAGCGGCCGCCGGCACGTCGGCCAGGGTTGCGCCGACCGGCTCGCAACCACGCCGTCGTGCCGACGGCGGCTAAACATGCACCAAAATCATCTGGAGCGAAACACATGAAACGATCGCCTTGTGTTCTAGCTTTGCTGGTGTTCTCTCTTTGCCCAGCAGCATTGCTGGCCGCCGAACCGGCCGGAAAACTGAAACTCGACAACGAATTCTTCGCCTTCGACAACGGCTGTGGAAGGCTCTCGCTCGACCAGCGGGCAGAACTCCTGAAGGAACTCGGCTACGACGGCGTCGGATACACCGGCGCCAAGAACCTGCCGGCTGCGCTGAAAGCTTACGGCGGCCAGGGCGTCAAGATCCACAGCATCTACGTCGGCGCCCGCGTCGGTCCGAAGGGAACTTCGTTCGACGCCGCACTGCCGCAGGCCATCAAAGACCTCAAAGGCCGGGAGACGATCATCTGGCTGACCATCCACGGCGGCAAACCATCGAGTCCCGACTTCGACGATCAGGCCGTCAAAGTGGTCCGCGAAGTGGCCGATCTGGCCAAAGAGTCGGGACTCCGGGTCGTGCTCTACCCGCACGTCGGGTTCTACATCGCCCGGGTCGAGGACGCCGTCCGCGTGGCCGACAAGGTCGACCGCGAGAACGTCGGCGTGGCATTCAACCTGTGCCACTGGCTCAAGGTGGGCGACGAGCCGAACATGGAGAAGCGGTTGAAACAAGCCCTGCCGCACTTGATGCTCGTAAGCATCAACGGCGCCGACCACGAAGGCAACTGGGACCGCCTGATCCAGACCCTCGACAGCGGCGAGTTTGATGTCTACAACTTCCTGAAAACCCTAAAAACCCTCGGCTACAACGGCCCGATCGGCCTCCAGTGCTACGCCATCAAAGGCGACCCCCGCAAAAATCTCGAACGATCGATCGGGGCGTGGAAGGAATTCGCCACACGAATGACAGCGGAGAAAAAGTAAGAACAACATCACCCCTTCGTCGTTTAGCCGCCGACGGCACGTCGGCAAACGTCACACAGTGTTCTCGCCGACGTGCCGTCGGCGGCTAAACGACGTGAATCGAGAGAATCGACGATGCGCATTATGACTTCCATGATCATCCTGCTACTCTTTGTACATTCCACGCTCGCCGGCGATAACTGGCCGCAGTTTCGGGGGCCGGATAATGGGCACTCGGATGCGACCGGGCTGCCCGTCACTTGGAGCGAAACCGAGAATGTCGTCTGGAAAACGCCGATCCACGGCCGGGCGTGGTCCTCGCCGGTCGTTTGGGGAGATCAGATCTGGCTGACCACCGCCACCGAGGACGGCCACGACCAGTTCGTCCTCTGCGTCGACCGCGAGTCCGGCAAAATCCTCCACGATTTCAAAATCTTTCACAACGACAAATTGCAGATCACCAATGCGCTGAACAGCTATGCCTCGCCGACCCCGGCAATCGAGGAAGGCCGCGTCTACGTCCATTTCGGCGCCTACGGCACCGCGTGCATCGACACGAAGACGGCCGAGGTCCTTTGGCAGCGCCGCGACATCCTGTGCGACCACTTCCGCGGGCCCGGCTCGTCGCCGATTATCTACGGCGACCTGCTGATCCTCTCGATGGACGGGATCGACGTGCAATTCGTGATTGCGCTGGACAAGAAGACCGGCAAAACCGTCTGGAAGACCTCGCGGTCGGAGGACCTCGCCAAGGTGGTGCCCGATCTGCGCAAGGCGTACAGCACGCCGCTGCCGATCGAGGTGGACGGCCGGCAGCAGCTCGTCTGCACCGGCGCGATGTACACGAACGCCTACGAGCCGGCGACCGGCAAGGAGATTTGGCGTGTGAAACACGGCGGGTTCTCGAACGCCTCGCGGCCGATGTTCGGCCACGGGATGGTCTTCGTCAACACCGGCTTCGGCCGGCCGACGGTCTGGGCCGTCCGCGCCGACGGAAAAGGCGACGTGACCGACAGCCACGTCGTCTGGAAGTGCAACAAGGGGATGTCGATGAAGCCGACGCCCGTGCTGGTCGGCGATCTGATCTTCGCCTCCGCCGACAGCGGCATCCTCACGTGTGTGGAAGCAAAGACGGGCGAGGTCGTCTGGCAGGAGCGGGTCGGCGGCCAGTTCTCCGCCTCGCCGATCTACGCCGACGGCCGGATCTACTTCTTCAACCACGACCCGAAAACCTTCGTGATCGAACCCGCCCGGGAGTACAAACCCATCGCCGTCAACAAACTGGAAACCGGCTTCATGGCCTCGCCCGCCGTCGCCGGCAAGGCAATCTACCTGCGCACCAAGAAGCATCTTTACCGCGTAGAGAAGCAGTGACGCCGCACTTGACGGCTATTGCGTCTACGCCTTTGCCGTCTTTGCGGCGTTGTGGCGCCGGACCTTGATCACGGCGCCGGTGGCCGCCAGGGCCAACCCGGCAAAGGGCAGCAGCGCGACGACGAAGCAAAGCAACCCGATGCAGATCATCACGGTCGTGGCCACCCGGCCGGCAAGCCAGTTGAACCGCCCGCGCCGGACGAGCAGCACCAGACACACCGCGAGGAGCACGACCGCCGCCAATATCCCCAACTGGACAAGCCGGTTGATCACGCCCACCGAAGCGGCCCGGCCGGTAACCTTCACCTCGCCCAGCGGCGTGGTGAAAAAGTAAACGCGGCACATGTCTCCCATCTCCGGCAGCCGCATTTCGAGGCTGGCCAGACCGGTCGGACCCATGCTGAACGGCCTGGCGATGCCGCCAGTGTACTCTACGCCATAGTCCGGGACATCGTAAGCTTCGGACGGTTCGGTTGGACATAATAACATCTTCATCGGAACATCCGCGTCGAAGTCAACCGGCGCCCTCACGACCGCTGGTCGGCCGCGTGGCGCGCTCCATTGTTGTTGCCCCTGTTGGCCACCCTGCTGCTGCGCCTCCTGTTGCACCTGGAGTCTCTGCTGATACCGGGTTCCGGCGGTCCGGTCCAAGTCGGCAACGGCCTTGCGCCGGGACGGGAAATTGAAGATGGGTAATTGCACGGTGCGGCCATATTCGAGTTGCTCCTTCACTTTTCCCTTGGCGACGGCGACGGCCCTGGGTTGTCGGGCCTGGGGTTGAGCGGCCGGTTGTCGCGACTTGTATTGCCATCCACCGGTCTTCTTGCCGGCGACTTTCTTGTCTTCCTTGTCGCGGTCCTTGGCCTCCGCCACCTCCGGATTGGCGAGTTTGTTCTTGTCGAGGAAATTGTAGTTGAACTTCGCCTCGCTTTGGGGTTGCGGTTGCGGTTCGCCGCGGGCCTTGCCCCAGTTGGGCGCAAGGTCCTTGACGATGTCGCGCGATCGGACGGTTTTCTGATGCTGGTATCGGGTGTTGAGCCGGTCCCAGTTGTCATAGGCGTCCGCCTCCTGGGGCGCCGCCTGCTGTTTGGTGATCTCCTGTTGCATATCCTGGAGGATACTCGTGTTTTGGTCAAAGGCGAGTTGCAGCTTGGGGCTTTGCATGAGGTTTTGCCTGACGTCGGCCGACGTTTGGTAAGCGCGGTTGGTCTCTTGGATCTGTCTGAGGTTTCCCAGCACGCGGGCCTGGGAGAACTTGCCGCCGTGGCGGAGCGTATCGAGCTGCTGTTTGGCTTCCTCGGTGAGATAATCGACCTGCATGGCCAGGTACTCGCCCTTGTCGTCGACCAGCCCCATGCTGCCGCCGAAGTCGAACCACCGGTGGGTTTTCGGCAGGCGCAGCTCCACGAGGCTGCGTGCAACGTCGATGTTCCTGGTGTGGACCAGGGGGAAGTCGGCGTGACGGAGGACCCCGAGCCGCTTGATCTTGCCGCCGTAGTAGAGCCGCACTTCGTAGTCGAGATCGCCCTCGGCCGTCTTCACCAGCGGGATCCGCACCATTTGCGGGTTATTCGCGCCGGGAACCTCGGTCGGTTTGACCGGCTGGTTCGCCACCCGGGCGGCCCAAAGCTTGCCGGTCGTCGGCAACTCGATTTCCAGGAACTGCTCGGTCTTGTTGTTCAGGTGATACGTTATCTCGGCGCGGTAGGCGCCGTTCGAGTCGAGCACGAGCACCGTCTCGGCCAATCCGATCTTGGCGCCGGCCATCTTGATCAGCTCGCGGAGCTTGGTGGTGAAGACGAGTTCCGGCGATTGTGCATCGGTATCGATGACAAAGGCATCGGTGTAGAAGGACTCTCGCTTGCGTTTTCCCGCGCCGGGCGGGTTGTTGGCGTCGTGCGGGGCTTCGAGCATCTGCTTGAGGATTTTCCATTCCCGCTGCTGGCGGCTGAGCGGCTCCATTTCCTTGACCGACTCGAAGACGATTTCATCGGCGCTTGCGTTCTCGATCGTGACAAACCGGCGGTTGGTCCGGCCGGTGTTGACCACGGGGATCGGGGCGGAGTGTTTTTCCGCGGTCAGCAGCCGGTCGTTCTCGACGAACACCAGGAACTCGCCCATCACCGCGTCCTGCAAGTCCAGGCGGACGGTGACCGGCCCGGGCGGGTCGGCGCCGCCCTTTTCGATCGTCTTCTGGCGGAGATCGGTGGCCTTGATCCGGGCGCCGGCCATGTCCGCGGGAAGCTGGAAGACGATCCGGCGGATGCCGGCCTGTTGAATGTTGAATTCCAGGACAATCGTCTCTTCGATTTCCCGCGGCGTGACCTTGAGGTTCGTGAGTGTCGTACAGGTGACGATCGGCTTTCGGGGGGAGAATTTCAGCGTTCCGGCATAGTCCGCGCTGCGATAGGCGATGGTCAGCCGCGTGGCCTCGCGCTGGTCGGGATTCAGCCAACTCTGGAACTGCCTCAGCAACACGGTCTTGCAGTTCTTCAAGTCCTCCGTCCGAACGTCGTACGAGGGGTCGATCTGGACGGCGATTTCACCCTCTTGCTGCTTGGCGCCGAGGATCGCCAGCCGCGGCAGCGGCATCCCGTCGATGCGTCCCGGCTTGCCGAGCGTTCCCTCCAACAGCACGATCACTTTGCCTTGCCGCCCGGCGGTCAGATACACGGAGAGCACCCGTTGCCCGTCGCGCTCCGTCACGACCCACTCGAAATTGCCGGGCGCGGGAAGGTTGTCGACGCTCAGGTTGTCGACCCTCAAGTCGTCGGGAATGGCGATCTCGACCCGGTAGAGCCGGCATTTCTCGACGTCGAGCACGGCGTGGCTCTCGAGCGTCCGCTTGTAATCGCTGACGCGGAGGATCGTCTGCACCTTGGCGGTCACCTCGGGCAGAATCGGCTCGGCGCCGAGCAGGAGCGTAAACGGCATCGTCGCGAACTTGAACGCCTGGTAGGGGCGGATCCCCAGCGGACTCTCCTCGTTGTCCTCGCCGCCGGCGAGCAGGTTGGCCTCGTTGGTCATATTGGTCCGCGACAGGCCCTTGCTCTCGACGGTCCGAAGGTCGAGCTGGGGACTGCGGCGGACCGTCAGCTCGCCGCTGTGCAGCACGGCGTCGGGCACGGTGACGACCGGGGCGCTGAACTCGGCCAGGTCGCCCAGCCCCACCGGGCCGCCGCGCAACAGGTGCAGCGTGAACTGCTCGCGGTTTTTCGCCGCGTTGAGCAGCGTGACCTCGACCGTCTGGCGTCCCTCTTCCTTGCGGGCTTCCCAGCCGCGGACGTTCGTGCCCTCGACCTTCTCGACCAGGTAATCGGCCGGCACTTCGACGGTGAACTGCTCGCGCTGGCTTCGGCGGAATTCCAGAACCAGGCGCCAGACGAGCCGGAGGCCGTCCTCCCGGACGTCGAGCACGGCGGTGCTCTTGGCGGTCAGGGTCCGGTCGACCTCCCCTTCGGCCACTTTGGGTCGCCAGCGGATGCTCACGTCCCCGCCGGACGACAGGGCCGTGTTGATTTTTTCGTTGGCCGCCTCGGTTTCGTAACTCCTGCGGTCGGCCACGTGGCCCAGCCGCAACTCGGTCTCGGCCTTGGGAACCGTGATGTCCAGGCCGGTGGCGGGTGCGGCGGGCAACACTCCGTCGGCCACTCGCCAGCCGCCCTGCCGCACCAGCTTCATCCGCACCGAGAGGTTGAGCACGTGCCGCCCCTTGCCCGAGACGTAGAGCATGACCATCGGGCCGGCCGGCGCGCCGGCTTGCTGCTCCGCCTGTTGCACGGCTTGTTGTTTTGCCTGCTGCGCGGCCTGCTGTGGCGGGGGATTGGGGGCGTTGGCCGCCGGCGGCACGGCATGGACCGCGCTGAGCTTCGCCGGCTTGCCGTCCAACTCGGCGACGCCGAGCACCCCGCCGCCCAAACGGAGCGGGATCGTCACGTACTCGTCCGTGAAGACGTCGATCCGCAGCTCGCCGGTCACCAGCAGGTAGTCGTCGCCCAGCAGCGTCGTCTGATAGGAGCCGCCCGCCAGGGCGTACGGCACCGGGGCCTTCGGCTCCTCGATCTTCTTGTCGGGGTGCGCGAGGTTCCACAACTCGACGTACCGGCCGTACGGCACCAGCAGCCGGTTCGCGTCCTTGACGCCCGTCTTCGAGTCGGGGTCGTAGGGCAAAATCAACGCGTCTTTGGGCACCCGAACCGGCGGCGACGGCTCGACCACCTGGATCACGTAAGGCGTGCCGCTCGTGCTCCTCTGCGAAGGCGCCGGAGGGGCCGGGGGGGCCGGAGGCGCCGCATCGGCCGCGGGGGCCAGACAGATCGCCAGCAGGAACGCGCCCGCAGCGGCAGCCGCCCGGGCGCGGCGCGACCGTGATTTGTACCATGCGCGCACAAGCAACCACGTCAGCCATCTCACGAGAGCGACCAGCAGGTAGTACGGCACCAGCAGGGCGACGCCGAAGAAGACCGCGTTGCACGTCTGCGCAAAGGTGACGCTGTTGCTCAAAAGCGGCGCGAGCGTGGCCAGCAGGGCGACGGTGATGACGAACTTCGCCCTGATCCGGACCGGCCGCCGGCCGATCGCCATCCCGATCAGCAGGACCGCCAGCCCCAGTCCCCAATCGAGGTAGCCGTAGCGCAGGTCGTTGGTCAGCGTCACGTTCAACTTGGGATTGACGCCGAGGCTGCGGAACACAACGGGCGGGCCGCCGTCCCTGCCCTGGTTGAGGTCGATCTTGAGACTGCGAACGCCGGCAAGCATAAGCCTGAAGCGCATATCGTCGGCGACCACGATGGAATCCGACGCGCCCGCCGCGACAGTCACATTAACCGGGCTCACCTTTGCCTGGTCGCGTGCGAGTCTCTCTCGCTCGATATCTGCCTCAAGTCCTGCCTTCTCCTTCTGAAGTTCTTCTTTTCTCTCTTCAAGAGTCTTGACTTCGTGCGTCAACCCCAACGGTTTTTCGGGACCGACCTCCTTCTCCGGACGGGCTAGCTTCGAAGCGGGTTCGTCAGGTGCAGGAGTCTCGGCCGGAGGTTCAGACTCGCTCAGATCGAGCGGAGGTTCAGGCTCGAACAGCATTTCATCCTCACCGGCCCCCTCGCCTTCGAAATCTGACGAATCCGTCCAATATTTTAACCCTCGCGAGCGGCCCGCATCGGGATAGTCTGTTTCCGTGGCCTTCTTAGCGTAGGGTCGTTTCATCGGTCTCGCTCTCGCGGACTCGCGGGCGGCCTGAACGGCGACGAACCAGCCCGGCTCGACGTGTCCGCCGGCCAGGTAGTACAACATGCCGAGGACCTGGACGGCCGCCGGCAAGGGTTTCTCGACCCGCTCGGTGGTCACAACGGTCCCCTTGCTCTTGGCAATCCGGTATCCGGCCGGAAGGTACAATTTCCAGACGAGTTCGTTCAGCGGGACTTCGACCGCTTCGGTCTTTTCGCTGGCCCGCAGCAGGAGCTTCGGTGCGGTCATGTTGACGTTGCCGCCGAGGTTCAGCGACCGGACGCCCCCGGCATAGACGATCTTCAGGGTTCGGGAGGCCCGGGCCGACTTGGCCGGCAGGCTGACCAGGAGGCTCTCGCCCTCCCGCTGCGGCTTGATTCCCACGCCGTCGAGTTCGGCCGACCAAAGTTGCGAATCGCCCGGGAGCCGGACTTCGAGGAACAGGGCCTTGGTCCGCAACTGGAACAGTGCCAGGGTCTGGGCGTCGCCGTTGGCCGAGACGTACGTATCGAGCGTCGCCCGTTCGACGATGGCCGAAAACAGCCCGTAGCCGGGGTGGCGAAAGACGTTGAGCTTCACGGCGGGCGGGTCGCCGACGAAGCTATAGGCCCCGAGCAACCGCCGTCCGGGCATGTAATCGGCGTCGACCAGCTCGCCGACGTCGATGCGCCGGGCCCCGCCGGGATCGATCCGCACGTCGAGTTCGGCATCGCCCTCGACGGCGATCATGCCCGACTGGTAGGCGACGCCCCGGGCAACCACGATCGGCAGCGGCAGGTCCTTAGTATCTTCGATGGCTGCCCGCTGTTGGAAATCGACGGCCAGCCGGAGGGTGCCGTTGCGGGGCTCGGCCAGCTCGACCGTCCAGTGTTGTTGGCCTTCAACTGTCTTGCGGGTGTATTCCTTGATCTTCAGGCCGTCGAGCCCCTTGATGGAAAGTGCCTCGGGCGTGTCTTCCGGCAGTGCGATCTCGAGCCGCCGCGTGCGGCCCTCGTCCACGTTGAAGATGATCTCGTAGTGTGCCAGCAGGGCGTCGGGCTTGACCCTCAGGAACGAGAACGTTCGCGCGGTCAGTTGGGCCCGGGTCCGCTCGACCCGAAAAGTGGCGGCATAATCGGGCGCCTCGCAGCGGTAGGCGAGGCTCGTGGCCTCGGTGCTCAACCCGAACTCCTCTTTTTCATCGTCGTCCAGCGGCGTGAGCTGCTCGAGTTGCTCGGGCCGCACGGTCATGTCGTCGCGGATTTCGACGGCGACGGCGCCCTGCTCGCGAGACACCCCCGCGACGGCGAAGATCGGGAACGCGACGGTCTTCGACTCCCAAGCGTCGAGCCAGCCCGCAGGCGTGTTGATCGCGAGGAAGTTCACCGGGAAGGGCTTGCCCACCGGGATCCCTTCCGGCACGCGGACGTGGATGCGCCCGGCTTCGTCTTCGGCCCCGTAACGCTCGAACGCCAGCGGTTGCTCGTCCGGGCCGGTGACGCTATCGATGTGCCATCCCTTGGGTACGGAGATGTCGAACCCGAACCGCTTTTCCTTATCGAGCAGGATGTTGATTCCGCCGAGCATTTCCTGGCCCTTGTCGGCAATGATCAGCAGCCGGCTCGAAGTGACGGCCACCACCGCCGGCGGCTTGACGAACTCGGCAGCCAGACCGAACCGGCCCTGCGGGGCATAGTAGGCCGCCACCGCCCGAAGCGGAGGCGTGCCCGGGGCCGGGTGGAAAATCGTCGACGGCAACGCCCGGCGGAGCACTTCGGTATTGATCGGGATCAGCCCCTCGGGCGCAACGTCTTCGGCCTGGAGCCGGTCTTCGACCAGCAGCCCGACAACGGCCACCTGGCCCGCCACGTCGAGCGGCTCGAGCCGCGGGAGGCGCCAGGATTGCAATGCACTCGGCGTCTTGATCGCCGAAAGGTCGAGCTTCACCGTGTCGGTTGTTTCCTCGCGGAGGTAGACGTTGAGGATTCTGCGCCCGCCGTCCGCTTTTACGTCCCAGCGGGCCAGCTTCGGCGAGTCGATCTCGGTGACCTCGAACCCCTCGGGCACGACGAATCGGAACCGGTCGACCGCCCGGTGCAAGATCACCATCGAAATCCTGGCATGGAGTTTCTCGTACGCCTGCGTGATCTCGTCGACGAACACGCTTCGGGCGATCAGCACCTGTTCGCGCCGCCGCAGACGGCTGTTCAGCGAGAGCATCAACGTAACGTCGCCGGCCTTCGGAAGCAGTTCAAACCGGGTGATCCGGGCGTCCTCGTCCAGTTCGCGGGAGACGACCTCCAGCCCGCTCTTGACCTCCACGTCGCCGGGGACGGTCAGGTGGAAACCGGCCGCCGGCGGACGCGGCAGGCGAAAGTGCAATGTCTGGCGGGCCGCCGTCGTCTCCAACGGGGCCACCATCTCGAGCGCCAGGACGTGGCGTCCGACGCCTTCGACCAGCAGCGAGAGCCGCCCGCCCGGATCGCGGCCGATGGCCGCATCCCGGCCGTCGAGCTTTGCGCCGGCCAGCCCGACGCCGCTGATATCCAGCGGCAACGCGTGCAGGCCGTCTTCGAGCACTTCGAGCGCCAGCTTGCCGGTGAGCACCGCTCGCTCGGTCTCGATTTCGGCGTCGTAGTCGGCCGACAGCAGCACGGCCGGGACGGGCAGGTGCTCCTCGGGCGACTTCTTCGCCTTCTTGACCAGTGCGTCGTATTCCTCGCGCGACAGCAGCACCCGGCGCGGCTGGTTTTGCAGCAGGACGTCGAGGTCCTCGAACGGGACGTAGATTTCGCGGACGGGCTTTTCCTTGGCCGGTTTTTTCGGGCCGAAGGCGCCGGCCGGATAAGCGGCCAACAGCAAGGCCGGGATGATGAACGATAGGCTACGCATTGGTCCGGCCTCCTTCCTCGTTGTCGTCTGCTTCGGCGTCCTTGTCGGCGTCCGCGTCCTTGTCGCCCGAGCCTGCATCCTCACCGCCCGATTCGTCCGTCGTTTTGTCCGTTTCTTCGAACACGGGTGCGTCTACGGGCTCTTCTTGCGGCGGTTCCGCGTCGGCAGTGACGGGCCTCATGAGCTGTCCCAGGCCGGGGAGGTGTTTTCGGAAGAAGAACGCCACGACCCAAATCACGAACACCAGGAAGATCGCCGCCGCGAGCACGCCGTTTAATATCTGCATCGAGAAATTCGGCGCGAACGTACCGCAGAGGACCAGCAGGACGATCAACGCACCGACCGCCAGCGCCCGAATCGACCGGTCGGCCGCCAACAGGAGCACTCCGCCGGCGATCACCACGAGGAACACGATCAGGCGGAGCGTCGTCGAGTTCATCGCCCTCAGCCGCAACGTCCCGCCGGGGGGCGCCTCGGGGCGCAACGTGTAGAAAAGGTATAGCCAACAACCCTCCGTGGCAAACTTCTCCCCCGACCCGCTGCCGGGCGCCCCCGATCGCACTTGGCGGACGAGGTTCTCGTCATGCCGCGATACCGGTCGCCATCGCCAGGGACTATCGAGATCCCAGGAGTAATCGGCAGTCCACGGGCCGGTTGCGCCGAGCAGGGCCCATTCCTTCGGCAAATACGCCGCGAGATAGACCTGCTGCGCCGACGGCTCGTCGACGAACACCGGCAGGTCGAACCGGCCCCGGTACTTTTCGATCACGTAGCGGAATTCCAGCACAAACGGCTCCTCGGAATTCGAGCCGACCAGCGGCACGAAACGGACCGTCTCGTCGTCCTTGCTTCCTTGGAGCATTACCGGCTGGCCGTTGATACGTGCTTCGGTCTGCTGACTGACCCCTTGGGGCAGTTTCACCTCGAGGCGCTGCCGCGCGCTTCTCATGCGGTAGATCGCCTGCACGGAAATCTGCTTGCTGCGGGTGGCGACCATCCGCACCACGCCGAGTTCGATGTTCGATCGCTTCACCTCCTCGAGCTGGTACCGCGTCACGGTGATTGCCAGTGCCCAATCGTCGTGGAACTCGAACGCCCTGGCGGCGCCGTCGACCGGGGCAATCAGGTCGGTCTGATGATCGATCCGGCGCAGGCCTTTCAGCGTATCCGACTCGCGGATGTCGAGCGTTTCGGCCTTGGCCAGGACGATCTGCCCCCATGCCCTGTCGACCCCGATCGGCTTGATCTGAGGGATTTCGATCTCTTCGCCCTTGCCGACCTCGAGTTCCTCCATCTTCTTTTCCCAAACGAGCTTGATCTCGCCGGCGCCGAGCAGTTCCGACTCGCCGATAAGGCTCCAGGCGACGTACCCTTCGGGCAGGTCTTCCGGTTTCGGCTCGACGACCTCGTCACGGATACCCGACGTCGTTACCCGCAACTCCGACGCCACGTCCTCCGGCACGGCAATCTTCAGCAATTTCACGCCGCTGTAGAGAATTTCGTAGAAGAGCGTCGACTCGTACTTGACCACGCCGTCTTCAATGCGGGCGACCAGAAGCTGCTTGATGGTCACCTGCGGCTTGCGGCGCTCGACGGCCAGCTCCAGGTCGACCGGCTCGGGCGTGTAGGCAAACGCCAGCACGGGGCGCAGGTCCGGCTTGCCGTCCCGGGCGGATTGCACCCCCTGGAATGCTTCGGCAAAGGGCACGCTGCGCAGCCCGTCCGACTTGGCCGGGTTGACGCGGAGACTCTCCGGGGCGTAGACGACCAGCCGCCCGACGGCACGCTCGACCCCCTCGGGGGCAATCCGCGGGATGGGCAGCGGAATGTCGACGATCTTCCCGGTCGGCGCTAGCAGGTCGGGCTCGTCGAGGTCCTTCTCCAGCGTCACGACCAGGCCGATTCTGCCCTCTGCCTTGCTCGCAAGGTCGACGACCAGGCGGGTCTTCTTTTCGCCTTCGACGTGATGGGCGTCGATCTGGGCGGCCTTCGCCCCGGCCAATGCCCGGCCGTGGACGTGACGGACGTCGAACCCTTCGGGCACGTCGAGTTCCAGGCGGAACACACCCGCCCGCTCGATTGTGTAGATCGCCGCCATCGTGACCGTGAGCTGTTGCGGCTCCAGATCGGCCTCGACCAGCGAGTCGACGAGTATCCGCGGCTCGATCTTCTCGACGCTCAAGGTCAACTCGAACGGCACGGAGCCGTAGCGATACGCGAAGTCCCAGTTTTCCCGCTTTAGCGTATCGGGGATCTCGCCCTTATCGACTTGCAGTAAACCGCTGCGGCGCACGGCTTCTGCGCGAAGGCCCGGCTCGATTTGAACGACGACGACGCCCTGTTGCCGGCTGATGCCGAGCGCCTCCACCAGGGGAACCGAAAGGGTCTGTTCCTTGCCGGGTTCCGCTTCACCAGTGAATTTCTCGATTTCGACCGTAACGCTCTGCTTTCCTTTGGCCGGCTCGAAAAGCTGGGCAGTGATGATCTGTGTTGCGGCTGCGGCGGCCGCATCCGCGTCGTCCTCGGCGGCCGGTTTTTCGACCGACCATTGCCGCACGTTGGCGTCGAAGACGTTGACCACTTTTTGATCGGCGGGGACTTCGATCTTCAACTCGGCCAACTCCGCCCGGCTGATCGTGTAAGCAAGATCGGTTCGCGTGCGGGTAACGCCCTCGTTGACCCGGACCTGTAGATCGGCCTGAACGCTCGCCAAGGCGGTCAGTCCGGTTGCCCCTTCCGCCTCGGGCGTCCACTCGATGCGAACCATCGGTGCGGCTCCGACGAAGGCCAACACGACGGTTTCCCCGGCGGCGGCGCCTTCGCGTGCCGCAGCCGGTTCTTTGGTGGCGGCAATGACCGGTTGAACCTCGACCTTTACGCCCGACTGCGGCACCCTCACCCGCCACCGGCTGACCGGGGCCAGCGGCGCCTCGAACGACACGCTATTGATGCCCGGCGACTTCTTGATCGCCTTGGCGTATTCGAGCTTCAGCTCGATCTGCTTCGTCTCCTTGCCCTTTTTCTCGACCAGCAGGCGGTAGTGCTGCTTGGGACCGCCGAGGATTCGGGCCGGTTTGTCGTCGATCACGGCGGCGGTGATGGCGGCGTCGGACAACCGCAACGGGATCTCGTTCCACCCCTCCGCCAGGATTTCGATCTTCAGGGTGGCCTTCACCTGGACGATGTCCTCGGCGACGGTTGCCTCGTTTGCGATCTCCGTGATCAGTGCCCCGACGGGCGGTTTCAACTCGGCCGGCTTGGCCGTCTTTTCCAGCCCCGCCTCCCACAAATTCCGGAACTCCTCGTACGGCAAAAATACACCGCGGCCGTGTTTCTCGAAAACCTCGCGGAGCTTCCCGTAAGGAATATAGATGTCCTGTTCCCGAAGCCTCTCCTCCGCAGGGGCATCGTCTTCGAGTGCGGCCGGTTCGGCTGCGGGGGCCTCCTGGCCAAACGACGATCGGGTGTGCAACAACAGGGCGACGCCGCAGAGGATCGTCGCCACGAGCAAGGAGCGCAACTGAAGATTCATGCTCAAGTCCTCATGGAAAAGGTCGGGCTGTTCGAGAAGCAATGGACTACACCAAAGCGTAGGTCATACCCCACTGTCCCGGTGTAGCCGCAATTGACTCTATACTAACACCGTTTTACGCAATTTACCCTATTCAGTACTTTCTAGGACTTTTGAAACGCCGAACAGCAAATCTACCGGGTTTCGCGATGCTAGCACCGGTTTTCGCATTTCAGGGAGCGTCGACCAGACTTCGAAAAACCTGTGCTAGCACCCC
>Ga0180432_10000107_pt1 | contig 123072 bp, 232 predicted proteins | sample SS_ome_10_FD_132414 | JGI IMG/M metagenome (GOLD analysis project Ga0180432, IMG submission 132414) | Hypersaline lake sediment archaeal communities from the Salton Sea, California, USA - SS_1_MS_2 metaG | ecosystem: Environmental > Aquatic > Non-marine Saline and Alkaline > Hypersaline >... | reverse complement strand
CCCGCGACAACCCATGGCACCGCACCGGAGAACATGCTCGCGGTCTGCACCTCGGGCTCGGGCTCGGGCGCCTCTTCGAGCGTCCCGGCGACCCGCGAGACCTCCTGGTTGACGACCTGGCCGATCTGCTTGCCGGGGTCGACATACTGGGGCTGCTGTCCTCCGCCTCCGCTGAACTTGCTCGAAATCCAGCCGAAGAAGCCACCACCCTGGTCCTGCTGCTCCGGGGGCTTGTCTGGCTGCTGCGGACTGGAAGGCGACATGGGCTCACCGAAAATGGCCCACAGCGCGGGTGTCTCCGAATCGCCCCGCATCTCGGCAGGAACTTCGGCCACGTCCCTCGCCACGGCCTGGGGGCAGCAGTAGACGGACCCGTCCGCGCCCTCGCCGATTCTGCAATCGGTCTCCCCGCCCAGGCACCCAGCCCGGATGGCGTCCTGCTCGGACTCCAAGTGCACGCACACGCGCCGGGCTTCGATAGGTCGACCCTCGCGCCGGAGATTGCACGTACCGGGGGAAGTAAGCCTTGCTCCGTAGATCGGCATATCAGTCCCTCGTGAAGTACCAGAGCGCCATGCCGCCCAGGCCGAGAGCCACCACGCCGCCGATGATCCAGCCCCAGGGCGTCGTCGAGGTCGCCTGCTGGGCCTGCTGGAGCAGCGCCGCGATGACCTCGGGGCTCGCGCCCTGCTGCTGCGCCTCCTGCAACTGCCGCTGGAGGCCCTCGATCAAGGCGATCTGGTCGGAGTTCTCCTGGGGGTTCTGCCGGAGAGAGGCCAGCCGTGTCGCGAACAGTTGGTTCTGGCGCTCCATCTCCTGGGAGAGCATCAGCATGCGCTGGTCGTGAAGCTCGCTGCGTTGCTGCATCCCAGTGATGCCTGCCGCGAGGTTCATGCCGAGGTTCGCGGCTTCGCCGACGAGGTCAGAGATGTCCCCCGCCGTCTCCTGCCAACTCGCACCGCTTTCCCGGCCCCAGTCTCCCCCCGTGCGCCACTGATCGTAGCCCCACGCCGAGGCCTGGTCGGCGGTCTCGAAGCCAGGGAGCGCGTCGAGGTTCCACGGGTCGCTGGGCACGTTGCCCATGCCGTGGGCGCCGCCGCAGCCGCAGGTGCAGCCCATGCCAGCGGTCGCCTGCTGCACCGGGACCTGGCCCATCGCCGCGGGGTGGATCGGCTGGCCGGGGAACTCCGCCCTCACCTGTGGACCGCCGCCCTGATAGAGGCCGTAGCGGTTCGCGTCGAGGCGCTGCACCTGGCGCGCCGGGGTCGGGGCGTAGGGGAACTCGGTGGGCATCGTGTTGGGGAAGCCCTGCTCCATCGCCTCGCCGGGCGACGGGGTGCCGCCGCTGACGGCGCCCTGGTCCACTGACTCGTAGTCGCCGAGCGAGGTCTCGGAGAAGACACCCTCGTCGCGGATGTCGTCGATCTGCTCGCCCCATTCATCGATCATCGCCATCGTGTTACCTCTCTATGGAGCGGTGTAGTACCGCACTTGGCGGAGCCTCCTCCGCATCTGGCTCGCATCAGGACCCGCGACAGGATCAAGGATGACCCACACGCCATCGGGTCGCAGGCCCTCGGCCCAGACGTGCGTGAATGGGCCTCCGGCCCAGCCGTTGCCAGCCAGGCGGAAGCCGAACTTCTCGGGCCGCTCCATGTCCAGGTGCGGCCACACTGCGGGGTTGACGTCGAACGCCCCGGTTCCGACCCGCCCGGGGACTCCGATCACACTGAGCGTGGCGAGAATGAACGCCGTGAGGTCGTCGCAGTCTCCCATCGCAACACCGCGGGTCGCGATCTCGTGCAGCATCTTCTCGGGGCTCTTGACAAGCTCGACCTTGGACGGGTCGTGCGTGTACCGGAACTGCGGACCGCAGGCCCTGTAGTAGACCGCGAGAGCCTCGGACTGGTAGTCCCGGGGGGTGACGTGCTTGATCACCTCCTCGGCGTACTTCCGCAGCTTCCACGACTGTGCGCCGTGGGGCCCGTAGGCGACCTCGAAGATCTTCAGGACTGTTTCCGGTGTGCCGGTGTATGTCTTGTTTTCGATCACGAGAGACACTCCAACCCATCGCGCCCAGGGTTCGACGGGTTGGACACGGTAGGGCGCTCGCGTCGGGGACCATGATACGAGGGGGGCAGTCGTGTCGTCAAATGGCCGTCGAACGGGGACTGGGTTACTGTGGGCTCATGATTTTTCACTGCCCGGCTCTCGACCTGCTCAGCGACCTCCCCGACGAGTCCATCGACTGCGTGGCGACTGACCCGCCCTACGACCACCTCGACACCCACCGCGCTCGCGGAACGACCACGAGATTGACCAAGAGGTGGTTCCCGACGCTGACGCCTGACGAGGTCATCGCGGTGATCTCCGAGTGCTACCGCGTGCTCAAGCCCAGGACGCATTGCTACGTGATGTGCAACTACGAGGCGGTCTGGGGCTTCAAGGCGCTCATCGAGGAGAACACGCCGTTCGTCATCCCCAAGAGCCTCATCTGGGACAAGGTCGCGATCGGCATGGGCTACAACTACCGGGCCCAGCACGAGCACATCCTCTTCTGCAAGAAGGGCACGCGCCCGGTGAACAACCGCAGCATCTCTGACGTGCTGCGCTTCAAGCGCATCCACTCCTCCCACCAGAACTACCCGACCGAGAAGCCGGTCGAACTGATGCAGGTGCTCATCGAGCAGTCGACCAACGAGGGTGACATCGTGCTCGACCCCTTCGTGGGCAGCGGGGCGACCGGCGCGGCGGCGCTCGCGAGCGGTCGGAGGTTCCTCGGATGCGATGTCAGCGAGGAGGCGGTGCGATTTTCCCGCGAACGGCTCGACATGGTAGTCTGAGCCCCATGGCTTTTCACTGGAACTGCGGCCCCGATGACTTCAAGTCCATGGGCAACACCTACCGCGTAGGCATCGGGCTCGACAAGCCCGAGATTCTCCCAGGAGAGAGGGAACTCGACGCCTGGGCGCGCTCGGGCATGGACGGGATCACGCGGACGAACAAGGGGCCGCTGCTCGCGCGGTTCCTCTACCATCACGCCGACGAGCTTCCCGCCGGGCCCATCCTCGACTTCGGCTGCGGCGCTGGAGCGGTTCAGGTCCGCGCGCTCTACACGCTCGGCTTCGATGTCGACGGGTACGAGTGGCCCCCGAACTATGCCGACACCACGGGCAAGGGCATCAGCCGTGCCCGTGACTACGATCAGTCTGTCGATGACGGCTACATCGACCCCTTCGCCCTGGAGCGCACGGAGCACTACGACATCGTGATGGCGTCGAACGTGCTCAACGTCCAGCCGACCTGGGGCTGCTTCTGGACCACCATCAACCTCATCCGCGAGTTGATGGCCCCCGGCGGCGTCTTCATCTGCAACATGGCCGACTCCCCCCGGGAGGTGATCTCCAAGGGACGCCGAGGCGACGGGCAGACCGAGGCTCTGCTGGAGATGTCGTTCCAGAGTGTCACTCGCTACGAGAAGAGCATCCTGACCGCAACCAAGAAGCCAACAGACAAGTGGATCTGGGTCTGCGCCGATCCCGTCTTCAACTCCGACGCGATGCAGAGGGACATCACCCTCGCCATGCTCGGCGACGGGCGGCTCGCCATCGCGGGTGGTCTGTGACGTCCACGCGCCGGTTCCTCGCCAAGGGCGAGAAGCACGTCCTCCAGGCCCTGGAGAAGACCGCCGGGGGCCGACCCGCAGGAGCGCCAGGAGAGGCGAAGTACACGCCGCCGGTCGCGGTGCAGCGGAACGCCGAGCTTGGCATCGCGCTGCGCATCTACAACGAGGAGGTCCGCGGCCTCTCCCGCCCCGGCGGGACGGACATCGGGATCGCGCGAGCGGTCCAGTTGGCGAGCGGCAAGAAGATCCCGCCCCGCTCGATCAAGCGCATGAAGGCCTACTTCTCGCGCCACCAGAGCGACCGTCGCCACAAAGACTGGGGCGACGAGGACCGCCCGTCGCCGGGCTACGTCGCGTGGCTCCTCTGGGGCGGCGACGAGGGCTGGGCGTGGGCGGAGAGGATCGTCGCCGAGGACGGGCTATAATCCCGCTGAAGGAGATCGACATGAACTACTTTGGACTCGCCTCCGCCGACAACCCCAACGGCACCCTCGCGCCGCAGGACACCGACGCAGACAGCGTCGTGACCAGCGACGAGTGGTATCTCCCGGTGCCCTGGGCGCAGCAGCTTTTCACCTACGTCCCGTCTGTCGCCGGTTTCCTGGCCGGGCTCGTGCTCGCCCAGAAGTTCGCGAGCAACAACGCGACGCACGTCAAGGCGTCGGAGATCCTCGTCGCCTCGGGGATCTCGTTCGCAGCGTCCTTCGCCGTCGTGTTCATGGTGCAGTCGTTCCAGACCTACGAGAACGTGCCCCCGGAGGGACCATGAACTTGCTGCGGGCCCAAGCCGGGTTCCTGTCCGGGGTATGTGACCACATCGCCGTCGAGAAGACCGGGCAGATGCCCGGCTCGGTCGCCGTGCGCGAGCACTCGACCATTCTCCAGATGTTCCACAAGCAGGCCGTGCTCATGGCCTGGGCGTCGATCGAGGAGAACAACGACATCGAGGATGTCGTCGACCATCTGGAGAACCTCACGGGCGACAACCTCGACATCAAGCTCCTCCCGCAGATCGACTTCGTCGCAGGCTACGCCATCGGCGCCGCCTGCGCGGGGTACACCCCGATGGTGCTGCTCAACAAGTCGCACGCCCTCGACCTGCGCAGCGGCGAGTTCTGGTTCGTGCGCGGCGTGGACGAGGAGAGCGCGACACGCCTCGTCAGCTTCCAGGGCGAAGGTTTCATCAAGGCCATCCGCTGGGCCGCGAACGAGAAGTGGGAGGAGACCCCGATGTTCGTCAAGGGCTCGGCCATCCCCTCGTCGCTCCTCCTGCCCATGCCGGACTTCTCGACGCTCAACGGGGCCTTCCAGTGATCATCGCTCTCAGCCTCGGAGGGTTGAGCCGCCGCATCCAAGACCTGCTCTTCCCCTACGAGTTCGTGACCCACGAGTCCCGCTGGCTCGCGCGCCGCTTCATCCACAAGCACGACAGCCCGAGCAACCTGCTTCTCGCCTGCGCAGCCGGACGTGAGGCCCCCCGTCTCGTCCGCACGCTGAACCGCACCAGGCCGCTCTCCTACGCCCAGAAGCTCGTGCTCACCGTCGACCCCTGGTGGACCTCGGTCTGGGGCGAGCAGAACTTCAACAGGACGACGCTCCACCTGAAGGTGCCGGTGACCCGGGCCATCAACGTCGTCGCGCTCGACTCCGGCGCGCTCCTCCAGACCGGCGAGAACCGCATCGTCCACGGCTACGAGCGGAGCACGGTCGCGGAGAGCCCCCACGTCGAGGCCGCGCTGCGCGAACTCATTCGACAAGCTCGCGGAGAATAGCTGTCAGATAGTGGTGAGTCGCCACGTCTGACAGGTATGCAGCAACAAAACCACGTCACGCACGTCATCGACTACTACCTCTGCAACACCGCGCTCCCGGCGCGGAAGATCTCGGGCCTCATCGGTTGCTCGCCCTCGGTCATCGACCGCCGTCACCGATCCGCCCCGGCATTCGTGCGTGAGCAGCGCAAGGCCAGGCAGGACGAGCGGAAAGCCGCTCGCCGTGCGGAAGAGGCGAAGACCTTGCGCCAGGCGCAGGAGCTTCGCGAGCAGGGGGCGACCTTCCAGCAGATCGCCGAGGTCGTCGGGCGAGGAGTGCACTGGGTCTCGGCCCACACCTCCTCCTCGTGCCCTGCCGGGCTCCGCGAAGCCGAGCGCGAAGGCATCGTCGAGGCCTACAAGCAGCCGGGCGCCTCGGTGCGCACCGTCGCGGCCCTGACCGGGGTCGACCACAATACCGTCGCCGAGATCGTGCGCGCAGCCGGGGCAACCAAGCCCCCGGGCGAGTGGCGCAAGCCCCGCCCCAGCACCGGGCCCCGCAAACCCCGGCAACCGCGCAACCCGAAGCTCGTGCGCGCGGTCGTGGCCCTGCGGGAGCGGGGGTTCCGTTATAGGGAGATCAAAGAACTCCTGGGGGTCCGCATCGGGACCGCCTCCCGCTGGGTGCGAAAGTACGGTGGCAGTGCGCAAAATCTTACGCACCGGGAAAACGGGGGCGAGGGCTCTCCAGCCGTATAAGGCGTTTCGCACATTAGGGAGAGCAGACACACAAGTGCTCGGAATCATTGATAGCAAGTTTTGGCACGGGGATTGATACATGGGTGGGGCATGACCGAGACGCACATTTTCGAGGACAGGCATGGCAACCGCTTCGCGGTGCAGACCCCCATGGACGAGGAGACCCGTGATCTCCTCATCAGCCCCGACGATGTGCTGGTCGAGATCGTGATTGTGGAGGACTGAGATGGCAACCCTCACCGACGACGCTCCGCGCTGCGCGCTCTGCGGCAACCTGTGGCACCCCGCTTCGGGGATGGTCGTGGGCTCGCCTTCGGAGTACCTGGCCTGCGGTCGGTGCTGGCGGGACCTTCAGGACTTGGTGAAGGACACCATGCCTCGGCAGATTCGCATCTCCACCTCCACCAGGGACGCCTGGAAGGCCGCGCCGAAGGCGGACCGTGGCCCCCGCCCCTGGATCTCGTTCTACGACGCTGCGGCGTCATCCATCGGAGCTTTTCGCAGGTAGCTGTCAGAGAGGCCCCAAACGGGGCGTCTACAGAGCAGGAGGCAACATGAGCATCGCCATCGAGAACGTCCAGCGCCCCGGAGACACCGAGTTGACCGACGACATGCGTACCCGCATCGAGTCGTTCCTCGACACCGCCTGCGCGGACGAGGACTTCGAGGCCGTTCTCGTCTCCCACGAGGAGATGGTCCGGCCTGGCGTCGACCTGTCCCTCCACTGCGGTGTCTGGGACGACGAGGCGGGGGACGTGCCGTGCTTCGCGCTCGCGGGGCCCGACTCGCTCGGGAACTGGACCGGGCTCGACACCCGGGGCTACGTCCGACAGTTCACTCGGTGCTAGCTGTCAGAGCTTCGGTGTTCGCAACGTCCATCTGGTGAGGAGGCAACATGCCGCGCATCAATCAGGTCAAGAAGGCTCGCAAGGACCAGGGCAAGTGCGGACGCTGCGGCGCCGCTCTTCCGGCGGGGAGCGCCTACCAGTGGATCAAGTTCCGCTACGGCGGCAAGCACATCCGCTGCATGGCGTGTCATTTCCGCGGGAGCGAGTTGACCCAGTCGAAGCTCTCCGGCGCCCTGGCGGCGATGGAGGGTGCGGACGACGCGCTGCCCGGTGCCTCCACCATGGAGGAGATCAAGGACGTCGCGGAGTGCGCGGCGGAGCAGATCGAGGAGGTCGGGGAGGAGTATCAGGAGAGCGCCGACGCGATCCTGTGCGAGTTCTCCGAGTCCTCCGTCGCGGACGACTGCCAGGAGAAGGCCGAGGAACTCTCCTCGTGGGCGGAAGAGATCCGCTACGCGGTCGAGGGGTACGAGAACGAGTACGACCCCGACGAGGGGTACGACAGCGAGGCCGAGTGGCTGGAGTCGGCTCGCGATGAGTTGCAGCAGGCTCTCGACAACTGCCCGGTCTGAACCGGGAGGGAGTGGAAGATGGAGAGCATCGCCTAGCCCGTCTCCGAGGCATCGTATCGGGTACACCGTCGAGAGGTGGCAGTCTCCTCTGAAAAAACTGCCGGGTGTGGTCGCTAGAAGTTGGGCCGCGAGGGACGGGAAGGCGGGAGCCCGGACCGGAAGAAGGAGAGGGACATGGACGCACGCAGGCACATCCTCGACACGCTCGACGGCTCCTACAACGGCAAGGTCCGCACGGGGGGCTTCGAGCTTCTCGACGGTCCGAACGAGGAGATCCGCGCGGCGCTCGTCGCCCTCCTCGAAGAGGGCACCGTGGTCGAGCAGTACGACGGATTCGGGCCCTACTACGCCCGAGGTGAGTCGTGAGCCTCGACAGCGACGTGCGTGCCGTCTCGGCGTTCGAGGGCTGGGCGGACCTGGAGCGTTCGATGCGCGAGCACGACTACGTGCCGACGCTCCATCCCGAGAGCCCCGAGGCAGTCCGCGTCCGGCGCTCGATCCACAACATGGGCTTCCGGGTCTTCCCCTGGAGCTACGAGGTCCGCGTCAACGTCACCTTCCGGCAGCGCATGCTGCTTCTCGATCTTGGCTTCCCCGGGGCCGAGGTCGAGCCCACGACCGTCAAGCAGACGTACATCGTCGCACCAAGCACCGCCTGGGAGAGCGTCCTCTCGGTGCTCATCGAACTGGACCCCGAGGACTTCAACTGGATCGGCTGGGCCGAAACCTACGCCGAGCACTCGTTCGCCGTGCGCAACGTCGAGCGGTGCATCGAGAGCCTGGAGAGCCGCATCGTAGACGCACTGGAGGCACCATGCGCTATCTGATCACCATCCCCATCGAGAGTGACATGGACCCGTCGAGCATCCTCGACGAGGCCATCGTCGTGGCCGAGGACCTCGCGAATCGTGTCGAGGGCACGACCGACGAGGACGAGGTCTGCGTCTCGGACGCGAAGTAGGAGGGGCCGTGCACATCACCATCACCGCCGACATGATCCTGAAGGCGGAGCGAGCCGCGCGCCGCGAGGCGGCTCGCAAGGCGGGGTACTACGACGGGCGCAACGCCCCGCGCAAGACGAAGAACAGAAAGCGGGAGGCGTCCAGGCTCGCCTGCCGCGGGAGGGTCGAGCAATGAGCACGTTCCACAACAACGTCGAGGAGTTCGCCACGGACCCGCGCACGGTCGACTGGATGGCGGCGCTCGCCACGGTGAGCCAGGGCTTCAGCCAGTGGCGTCGCGGGTCGCGCCTCAACGACCTCGTCTGCGAGAGGTTCCCGCGGCCCCTGCTCGAAGAGGTGTTCAACAGCATGTTGGACCACGGGCTGCTGGAGACACACGAGAGCGGGGAAGGACTTCTCTTCCGGCGGAGGGGGGCGTGATGCGAGACGGATTCGTCAAGAACGTCGAGGCCATCGAGCGCACCCTCGGTCGATCGTTCTCGGGCACCTCGGCGAGGCTCTCGCTCGCCTGCACCGCCGACGACTCTCGCGCCGAGTTGCAGGTCCGCATGGACTTCCGGGACGCGACCGACGAGGTCCCCGTCCGGCACGTCGTGTTCGTCCTGGCCGTCCACATCCCGGGCGTCTACTCCGACTGCGCGAACACCAGCGACGTGACCGAGCTTCTGCTCGCGCGGCAGGAGCAACTCGCGAAGCTCATGCTTCTCAGCCACAAGCTCCAGCCGCTGACCGGGGAGGACGCCGTGTGGCCCCTGTCCGACGCCGAGCACTACCTGCGACACCGGAGGGCAGCATGACGACCAACGACCTCGACAAGTTCGACAAGGACGCCCTCATGCGGCTCTGGGGCCGCATCCACCGCCACCCCGTGATCGAGGCGCGGAAGATCTTCCCCGAGCGCCCGAAGCACTATGTGAGGGCCACGCACGACCTCGGGGCCTACGCCGCGAACCGGGCCGCGATGCTCTCCTGCGAGAGCAAGGGCGACGAGCGTGGGGCCCTGGTCTACCGGCGCATCTGCGACATCATCCGCGGCGAGCTTCCCGAGTGTGCGCTACCATGAGAGGATGCTCCTCGGCCTCGGCCTGCTCCTCCTCGCCCTCTACGGCTACGCCGTGTTCACCGAATACCCGCTCCGACCGCTCGAACAACTGTTCGGAGTTGCCGGTCTCATCTTCCTCTTGGTGGCCCTCTCGGACGCATTTAGACGCCGCTAACGAGACCTCTCAGAATCGACGGAAGGCCACCCCCGAAGGCCCTGGTATTCGGGAGGGCTTCCGAGCCCTGGTGGCCCCCTCCAGGCCCGGGAAACCACTGCGTAGCAGTGGTGGCAGGAGTGCGAATATCATTACACATTTCGGGGTTTCGGGGGCCAGTGCGCAGCCCCGGTGGCACCAGTGCGAAAAGAAGTGCGCACCTGAAACGCCGGATACCCGGGGGAACGCCGGAACCTGGCTGAAAAGCGTGCACTGTGCTACGCACAAGGGGTTCATAAGTGCTCGAAATCATTGACAGCAAGTTTTGGCACGGGCCTCGCAACAAGGGATGGGCATGACGCAGCACACGCACCTCGGAACCTGCCCCCACTGCTTCCGCACCTTCGCCGCCGACGCGAAGGGCAACCTCGTCCGCCACGGCTGGCGCGAGAGCGGCCAGCGCCGCCAGGGGAGCTACGGCAACGTCTGGCACTCGGGCGGGTGCAACGGCTCGAAGGCCTTCGAGGTCTCGGCGGTCCAGACCCTGGAGTTCGCGGCTCGCCTTCAGGCGATGCTGGAGCAGCGGCTGGCGAACCCCGTCGCGAAGCCTGCGGACATGCCGTACCACAAGCAGGACGGCGAGTACCGCGAGGCGCGCCGGGCCTACGGCCAGTGGAAGCACGACGTCGAGACGCTCCCCCTGGACATCGCGATGCTCATCGAGCGCGCGAAGGCTTGGAAGCCGCGGAAGCTCGCCGACCGCAAGAAGGTCGAGCGCGCCGAGAAGAAGGCGTCCCGCGCGAAGGCCCAGAAGCTCGCCGCCGAGCGGAAGGCCAAGCGCGACGAGAAGGCCGCGAAGAAGGCCGCTCGCGAGAAGGCGCAGGCCGAGGCGACCGAGAAGCTCATCGAGCTTTTCAAGAACGCCGAGCCCGGCACCATCTGGTCGCTGAGTGCGCTGAAGAAGATCACGGGCGCGAGCAAGGGAATCGTGGAAGACGTGGTCTACTACAACCGCATGGGCGTCAACGAGGGGCCGATCGTCTCGTTCGCTCGCGACACCTCGGTCATCGAGGAGCGTTTCTTCGGGCACAAGACCTACAAGTACCTCGGGACCAAGGTCGAGCGGCTCGCCGACGACCTGCCTCGCGACTACTACCACCACAAGGTGGCCGAGTGAGGGGCGAGGACCGCTGCCCCAGCGGCGAGCCGCACGAGGTCACCGTCGACCGCGTGTTCCACCGCTGGGTGCCCGAGACCGTGGACGAGATGCTGCGCTACCAGCGCACCCCGTCCGAGTTCCGGCACGTGCGCTACGTGCGACGCTGCCGCCGATGCGGCAAGGAGTTGTGAGATGAACCGTAACGACTTCAACATCGTCGTTCTCGATTCGGGAGAGGTCTACGTCGCTCAGGGGCGCCCCGCCCTGGAGGCTCTGATGGACCGGGCCCCGTTCGCCGCCGTCGAGACGGGTCTGTACCACTCGCAGATGCGGCACCGCGTGGCCATCCGCCACCGGGCCATCGGCGACCCCTCACACATGGCGGTCATGACGCCCTCCGCCGCGGAGACGTGGGACGGCGCCGAGATCATCAACTGCAACCCCCGGGGGCGCAGGTGCACGAGCACGCCGCTGCTCGTCGGGAAGTTCCCGGAGAGGGTGTGATGGCATTCATCCGAACCGAGGACGGCTACCGGCACGACGAGTCCGGCCTGGAGATCGTCCGGCGCGGGGGGCTCTGGGGCGCGTACCACGAGGGCAAGTGGGTCGTGATGCCCCGCTTCAAGGAGCCGCAGGCGGTGCTGGACCGTCTCTCGGGCAAGACGAAGCCCAAGGGCCCGAAGGGCTACCGCGAGATGGTCGAGTACGTGCTCCTGAACGACGACTGCGGCTGGCAGGACGAGGAGTCGCGGAGCGGGATGATCGACTTTCTCGCGAGCATGATCTCGGTCCACGTCCTGGCCGAGATGTTTCGCAAGGACGAGGAGCAGGTCGCGAGTGACATCGTGGACCTGCACCTGAAGGAGCAACAATCATGATGAAGATCGAGACCATGCGCAAGCACATCGAGAACGCCGGGCTTCAGTCGACCGACGACGGCGAGACCTACCGTCTCTCCATCGAGAGCCCCCACCGGGAGGTCTGGGCCATCGTCGAACTCCGGGCGCGCTTCCGCCGCGTCCCCGTCGAAGACCCGGGGAGCCACCCCTGGTACTTGGTCACCGACATCCGGGTTCAGCACCTCGACAAGCTGAACTCCGTCGATGCACTGGAGATCGCGATGCTGCTCGACACCGCGGCCTCGAAGCTCGCGCCCATCGAGGCCGTGAGCGCGGGGCAGCGGTGGACTGACAACGAGGTGCTGTGATGACCCACAAGATTCAGGAAGGTCCCGTGCGCATCGCGATGGACTTCCCCTCGGCGGAGGCCGCGATGGAGTGGTTCGAGACGCTGCGCGACGAGGGCGCCTTCGGCACGACCATCGAACCCGGCGACGAGGACAAGCACCCGCTGCTCCAGCGCCTGCGGCCCCGCAAGGACATCGGGCTGCGGCAGACAGACTCGCTGGACGACGACCGGGTGCACACGAACAACGTGTTCCTCGTCTCGTCCACGGCGGAGGCGGGGCACTACCTCGCGATCGAGGAGAAGATGCTGATCGAGGCCAAGCTGGAGGAGTCTTCGTGAGCGTGACCCACGAGCAGATGCAGAAGGCGGAGCAGCAGGTGCTCGACACCTTCGAGCGCCTCGGCTTCGACCGCGTGCACCCGCTGATGTCGGGGCTCTACATCGAGTGGGGCCCCCGGCACACGAAGTCGCTCGGCGACGCGCTCTTCCTCGACATGAGCGAGGAGCAGTCGCCCGGGGTCAAGGCGTCGATCGGCATCCGATACCCGAGGGCCCACCTGTACCTCGCCCGGGTGCGCTTCTCGGTCCCGCTCTGGCCCCGTGCCACCGAGGAGGAGCGCCACGAGACAGTGGTCCACGAGGTCTGCCACATCGTGGCGCAGTACCGAAATGGCCGCATCAGGATCAAGTCGCACGGCGAGGAGTGGCAGGCGACCATGCGCGAGGCAGGCGTCGAGCCGCGCACGACGCACACCGTCGACCGCACCGGGCTTCGACGACGGCAGAAGCGATACCCGGCTCACTGCGACTGCCGGGTACACGAGATCACCGCTCAGAAGGTCCGCAAGATCCGTGGAGGCTCCGTCTACCGCTGCAAGATCTGCAAGGGGAGGCTGGCGATATGAAAGCGCACGAACTCAAGCCCGGCGACCGTTTCACCGTCAACCCGCCGGACATGGACCACCCCTCGCGGGTGTGTCTGACCAACGACGAGATCTACGGGCTGCGCTGGGGTTGGCCGAAGGACGGCCTGACCTGGGACAACAGCCAGAGCCAGCGCCGGTACTGGGCCTGGATCGGCGGCATGTGCGAGGTCGAACTGGTGGAGGAGTCATGAAGTTCACCGAGCGGCAGGACGGCTCCATGCGGACGACGATCCGCATCGAGCACCACATCAACAAGCATCTCGTCGACTGGGTTCGCGAGCGCACCGGCTGGAGCGACGCGCGCATCCTGCGAGAGCTTCGCTCCCTCCTGCGCACCACGGACCCCGACTGGTACACCGTCGAGGTCTTCACCTCCATCATGGAGTCGGAGCCGGGGAGGGTCTCGTTGGCCCCCCTGCACCTCGATGATCAGGAAGAGCGCGAGAACGTCTATCCCGGACACCTGGGAGAGTAGGAGCACACCATGAGCACATACACCCGGCGGCAGAGCGGCGGCACCATCGAGCCCGAGGGAAGCCTCAAGGCCATCCCCGACGAGGAGGAGCCTGGCGTGGTCCTCTTCATGACCGGGGGCCCGGACTTCGTCATGGCGCCGGAGGAGCTTGGCGGCGACCGCGTCGACATCATCGGGCGCACCGAGATCAACGGGTGCCCGATGTGCCACGACGAGGGCCCCCACCCCGTCTACGTGCTCGACCGCGTGTACGAGGGCGGACGCCTGGGCGTCATCGGTTGCTCGGCCTGTGGTCAGTACGTGTGGGTCACCAACCCGAAGGCGGTGTGAGGGTGCTCGAAAAAATCGGGTCGTAGCTGTCAGGAATGGCAGGGACTGAGCGTCATAGAAGCATGAACACGACATTCGAAAATGAAGGGGTCTGGAGCGACGAGATGCTCAACGGGTCTCGTCGCCCCATGCTGGTCGTCGTCGCAGACGGAAAGATGTCCCGGTTCGACGGGGCACACATCCCCGGCGAACTGGCCATCGTCAAGGACACCTTTCGAAAGAACGGGAAGTGGTCCGGCACGACCTACACCTTCCGCCTCGCCGAAGGCGTCAAGGCCTTCGAGGTCGTCAAGGCTCTCCACGCGGGGCCCTGGCTCTCGTCGTTCGACGGCTGGGACGCTGTCGCCGAGTACTTCGGCGTGGGGCGCACCGAGGCCGAGAGGTTCTTCCGCAGCCTGCCGAACCACGGCAAGGGCGTCGCGACTCTCGATGACCGGGAAGCAGCACTCTCGCTGCTGAAAAAGTGAACTTTTCCTGTCAGAGGCGGAGAAGCCGGAGCGTCATAGGAGCATGAGCATGAACACGAACACGATCAACAGCCACGGTCTCGACATCCACGCTCTGCACGGCGGCGACATCGCCCTGGCAGACCTCCCCGCTCGCTCCCTCGCGCTCGACGGCGTCGTCCGCGGTCCCGCCGAGGGTGACGACCTCGACCGCTGGAGCTTCGACCATCACGCCGGGTGCGTCCGCCTCCTGACGCTCGCCACCTGCGAGCAGGTGCGGCTCGCGCTCGTGATGGGCCTCGACGCGGACGATCGCCCCATCTACATCAACGACGTGGACGGGGACGTGCTCATGTCCCTGTGGCTGCTGGCCAACCCCGAGCGAGCGAACGAGCCCGAGGTCCAGGCGCTCACCCGCGGCGTCGGTGCCATCGACGCCCACGGCCCCGCCGGTCGCGTGCCGCTCGACGGCGAGGCGCGGCGGCTCGCCGACACGTTCTTCTCCCCAGGTGGCATCTACCCGTTCACCCCGCGGGACTCCCAGGAGAAGTTCGAGGAGTGGCCGCCCCTCATCGAGGCGGGTCTGAACCAGATCAGCGAGATCCTCGCGGGGAGGGTCACCATCACCGAGGTGGAAGCGCCCGACATCTGCCGCGTCTACGAGGGCGTGGTGGACGGCGTGCGCTGCATCCTCGTCGGCTCGGGCGGGTGGGGCGCCTTCGCGCCGCTCTACGACGAGGGCTTCGGGGTCGTCATCGTCGCCGACGCGATGGAGAACGACCAGGGCGGCGTGGCGGCGCGCAACTACACGCTCGGCAAGACGAGCGACCTCGTACCCTTCGACCTGGCCGGGGCGCTGGGGCGCCTCGCCGACGCCGAGCCCGGCTGGGGCGGTGGCTCATCCATCGGTGGTGCCCCGCGGCCTGACGGCTCGGCGCTGTCGCCCTACGAGGTCTGGCAAATCGTGACCGGGCTCGACATCGAGGAGTCACGGCCTGACGGCGTGAAGGTGCCCTGGTGAGGGTGACCGGATCTGTCACCCCCGGGTGGTAAGTTGGAATCAGGAGGCAACATGAGCAGCATCAACCTGTCCGACCCCATCTCCCGCCTGGCCGAACTTCGCGACCAGCGCGACGACCGCCATGAGATGGGCGACGCCTGGGCGATGGGGGACATCCAGCGGGAGATCGACGACCTCGAAGACGAGATCGAGCGCATCGCCCACGAGACCGGCGTGGACCTCTACCTCGGCCCGAGTCGGTTCGTCCACCAGTCCCACGAGTTCGTCCTCGGCCTGGCCGAGGACACCGGGCGCATGCCCGAGATCCTCACCCAGTTCGGCGAGCCCGAGTGGGTCCTCGTCGCCGCCACGCCCGAGCGCCTCTCCCAGTTCGACCAGCACTACGATTCCTGAATCCTTCCAACCACCTCGTCTACTCGTAGACGACTCTAACACGACCGCTCAGAATCGCCGGAAGGGGCTTCCATATACCCTGGGGCCCACCCCGGACCTTCCGGCCACGAGAGAGGCCGTCTCGGCCCGGGAAAGTGGTGTCAGGAGGGGTCAGCCAAGCTGCACATTTCGGACGGTCAAGCCCGAGTGCAGAACGGCGTCGTGGACGGCCCAGGACCAGTCGTATGTCAGCACGGGATCGTGGCTGGCGTAGGGCATGTCGAGGGAGATGTAGGCGCCGCGGAACCCGATGGCGCCGAGGAACCGCTCGGCCTCGGCGGCGAAGGCCTCGGGGTAGGCACAGCCGACCATGGCGTCCACGCCCACGATGCCGTTCGACTTCGCTTCGAGGTAGGGGTAGCGGTCCTCGCCGAGAATCGCCTGCGTCTCCTCGATCTCCCGGGCGTCGATGTCCCGGTGCCAGGTCTTCCCCCGGCGCTTGAGCGCCGCCCGAAGCTGCTTGGTCCCCTTGACGATCTTCGCCGTGGCTGGCCCCGCATCCACGTCGACCGGGGGGCCCAGAATCCAGAAGTGCCGCTCGTAGTTGTACATGAAGTCCCCGGCGTGGCCGGTCAGTTGCTCGAAGCACTGGACCGCGGCGTCGCCGAGGAAGGTGGACATCGTCGCGGTCCACACGTCGGTCGTGTACGTGACGATGGGCCACGCGCCCCTGCCCTTCTTGTAGGGCTTCATGGACTGGAGCACGATCATCGGGTCGAAGACCAGGCAGATGGGGCCGAAGTTCGCGGCAGGGAGAGGCCCCACGGCGAGCGAGGGGAAGAGCAGGCCCCCGCACGAGTTGACGAACCCCGACACACCATCGGCATCCACGCCTCGCTCGAACCCGAGGCAGTGGGTCACGAGCACTCCCTCGTCCAGGCCGTCGAGAACGAAGCTGCCGCTGCGGTCTCCCGCGCCGATGGTGTCGACGAGCTTGCAGAAGTCGACGCCGAGGGCGTCCACGGTGCCGCCGGTCTCGGGATCACGAGCCTGGGTCACCGTCAGGTAGTCGGGCCGTGGGGTCTCGAAGAACTTGCGCTTCTTCGCGCTGTAGAACGGGGTCGCGTCGTCATCGGGGTTCCACGGGCTCCCCTCGGCAGGCATGAGGGTCACACGTGGATATGCCTCGTGGCCCTCGGACGCGAAGGCGTCCACGAGCACCTGCTGGACCATCTCGATGATCTCGGTGATGTCCGCCCGGGGAGTGGTCAAGCTGTTGTAGACGTTCGAGCCGAAGGCGGAGTTGAGGGAACTCCCGAGGTAGCCCTGGTAGTTGTTGATCTGGTAGGGCTCGCGGAACAGGTAGTTCTGCATGCGCAGCGTCGGGCCGCGGAACACGAAGCGGGGCTCGTCCTCGTCCCACCATGCGAGCACCTCCGTCGCACCGAGGTGCCCGAGACCCTGCCAGGATTGAAGCGCGTCAGCGCACTCGACCAAAAGCTCGTCCGGTGTCATGGGGCGATGCTACCATGGGGGCATGCGCCCTCGATACTCACGCTCTCGGAGTTCCCGGGGCACGAGGCGATGGTCCCGCACCTGACCACGCCGGACAAGGTCGAGAGCATCTGCGAAGACGAGCCGAAGCTCTGCCGGGAGTTGAAAATATGAGCGGCGACCACGTCACACCCAGGCTCGTGCAGGGCACCTTCGACGCCTCGTCCTACATGGACGAACCGCCGGACCTGCACATCCACTGCGCCTCCGAGACCCCGCCGGACTTCGTCGGGTACAGCAATCACTGGCTTCGCATCGACGACGTGGACACCGCCTGGTGGCTCAACCGCAGGTGGCAGCGCAAGGTCATGGACGCGGCCCACGACGCAGCGAGGGTGCTCGCCCAGGGCGGCACGGTGCTGACCACGTGCTACATGGGATGGAACCGCTCGGGGCTCATCTCGGCGCTCGCGCTGGTGGAACTGGGCGTGCCTGCGGACGAGGCGATTCAGGCCGTGCGCGACGCGAGAGGTTCCCGCGCTCTGAGCAACGACACGTTCGTCTGGTTCATCCGGGCTGCTGGCCGGGAACACTCTGCCTGAGCACCGCCTGGGCCTGCTTCAGATACATGATCCCCTGCTCGCTCTCGATGATGCCCCGGGTCTGCACGAACTGCTTCACCTCGGCCACAACAAGCTCGATCGGGTGCTGGACGAAGCCTTCGAGAGCCGCGGGGGGCAGTCCCTGGAGCATCGACGGGATGAAGGCCTCCATCGGGGCTCCCTGCTCGATCATCTGCTCGGCCACGTTGACCCAGGCGTTGATCTGCCGGATGCCTGCCTCCATCTCGTCCTCGCCAGACTGTTGCTGCTGAGCCGGAGGTTGGGGCGGTGGGTTGTCGCCCGTCGACATGCCGGGGTGCGCCGACGCGCCAGGCGTCCCCGGAGCCGGTGTCGGCGGAGCAGGAGGCGGCGGTGAGCCGTCGCCGTAGAGCGCCGTCTCGATCTGCTGGTCCACGTTCCCGTCCAGAGGCCCAGAAGGGGTCTGTGAGGGCTGGGAAGCCGTCTGGGGTGGTGGGGGTACTGGCGCAGCCCTTCCGGGCGTCTTAGGGGCCGTCTGGGGCCGGGAAACGGCATTCGGCGGGGGTGGCGTCGGCTGCTGCACGGGTTGCGGCATAGGCTGGGGGAGTGGCTGGGCGACCGGAGTCGGGGGCATCGGGCCCTGGGGCCGGGCCGGTCCGCCCGGAGCGGCCCCAGCGCCGCCCCCGCTCAGGACGTTGCCGAGCACGGCCCCGGCGATCTCACCAGCGCGCTGGCCGAACCGGGTGTCCATGATGCGCTCGATGCGCCCGATGACGCCGTCGTCGCCCCCACCGTCCGCGGGGACGATGGCCGTCTCGCCGCCGCCGAAGAGCGATCCCACGGTGTCGACCATGTCCTTGTACTTCATGACGCTGGAGATCGGGTCGGTGTTCTCGTCGGCCTTCTCCCGATAGCGACGAGCGTCGTCCTCGGCCCTGCGCTTCTCGTCGCGCAGCCGCTCGATCTCGTGCTGCAACTGCGTCGCCGCGGTCTCGGCGCGGGTCTGGTCCGCGACCCGGATCGCCTCCTGAAGCTCCCGCATGTGCGTCGTCGAGGTCTCGGTCTGGCGAGTGATGTTGTCGACCTGATTCTGGGCCAGCGCCGTGATCTGGCTCGTCTCCATCTTGGCTCGCTCGCGCTCCAGCGTGACGGCCTCGGACTTCGACCGCTCGATCTGCTCGATGCGCGTCTCCATGTTGTGCTGGAGGCGCTTCATCTCCTCGGAGTGGGAGGACGACACCCGGCGCATCTCCTCCTTGGCGTCGTTGGTCAGCCGGTCGACCTGCTGCTGGTGGTTGGACTCCATGCGCCGGATGGTGTCCTTCTGGTTGTCCTCCAGCCGGTCGACGACGCGCTGGTGCTCCTTGCGCTCGTCTTCGAGTTGCGAGCGGAGCGTCGTGACCTCGCGCTCGAAGCGGTCCCGGAGTTGCTCCTCCCGGCGACGCCAGTCCTCCTCGCTGCGGGTGCGAGCGGCGCGCTCGTCTTCGAGTTGGCGCTCCAGGCGGTTGGTGGCTCGCTCCATGTCGCGGGTCGCGCGCTCCCTCTCCTCGGTGAGCATCGACTCGTAGCGAGCCTGCGCCGCCGCCTTCTGCGCCTCGTTGGCGTCGATCAGGCTCTGGACGGTCGTGGGGTCGAGCCCGTGCTGTTGAGGCTTGTTCACGAGGTCCCGGAGTTGCTCGATCATGGCGTCCTTCCCCGAGGAACTGCTCGACAGCACGTCACGCAGCGCCTGGAACGCCATCGTGGTCGCGCTGTTGTCGGGCTGCACCGTCACCTGGGGCTGCTGCACACCACTGCCGTTCTGCGGCGGGTAGCCGCCCCCGCGAGCGCGCTCGATCATGCGGTCGTAGGCCCCACCGCGCCTGGAATGGTCACGGTCCAGCTTGGGCGCCGCCGCTACGTCGACCAGCACAGACTCCAGCACGTGGCCGGGCTCGCGGGTGCGCGGGTGAGAGCCCTTGATGACGACCTCGAAACGACCACCATCAGGGAAGCGTTCGCGGATCGTCCCCTCGGTGATCGGGTGGTAGTAATCCTCGACCCATCCCCCGTCCCCGGCGTGGAGCTTCGGGTAGATCTTGAACAGTGACACCACGAAGTTCGGGTCCTTCTCCGGCCCGTGGCGCAGGAAGACCTCCGAGAGCTTCGACTGGCTGACCGGCGGTCGTGCCGGGGTGCGGCTGTAGTCCCGCTTCGGCTGCGGACCGGGAGACCCGACCGGCACGACCGGAACCGTGGGCGCGCCGCCCACCACCGTGGGGCCTCCCCCGCCGGTCTCCAGGCCCTTGAGCACGTCCGCGGCCCCGTCCTCGCCGGGGAGCGCCCCGGCCATGGCCCCCATGTTGGCGACCAGATCCTCGGCCTTGCTTGTCATGACGGCACCTCTTCGACGATGACCTCGTCCTCGGTCAATGAATTGACGACCTCGCGCACGGCGCTCGCGCCCTGGTGAAGGGCCCCGAGTTCCTGCTGCAACGTCGCGTCGCCCTGCTCGGCCTGTGCCCTGGCGACCGGCGCGTACTTGAGAATGAAGTTGCTGATGGCGTCGAGGTAGCCGGTGATGAACTTCGCGTCCTCGGCAGGAATGCCCCCCGACTGCGACTCGACCTCAAGAGCAAGCTCGCGGAAGGCGTCGCGCATGTCGACCGTCAGGCCGAGCACGCGCCCCATCAACGGGTAGACCTCCCGGCGCAGGTGCTTGCGCAGGCCGTTCAGGTTCGTCGAGTCGTCGAGCTTCCCCTGGGCCTTCGAGATGTCCGAGAACACCTGCTGGAAGCTGTCCTGCTCCTCCTCTCCGTCAGCCTTCTGCGTCGGCGGGACCTCCAGCGGCATCTTGATCTCGCTCACGTTCCCCTCCGTCTTTTCCTGCGTGTCTGGCATTCTGCTCCTCCAAGCTCGCCTTGCTGCGGTCCAGCGCGTCGTGTGGTGGTCCCGGGTCGACCGACGTGCAGCCGAGGATGGGCTCGTTCGGGTCGAGCTTGAAGGGCCGCGCGGCCCCACCCATCTTCCGGCACCACCTGTGGACCTGCGTCTCGATCGCCCCCTGCTCGTCCACGGCCCCGATCACCATCACCACGTACTCGCGGCACGAGGCCTCATGGCACACCCCCAACGTGTGCCCGGTGATGTTCACGGCTCGCTCGTTGGCGAGGCGCACCTGTCGCCGGGAGTGGTCGACCCGGGCCTGGACGTGGGGGAGAAGAGGCCCGTCAGCCTCGAAGTGCGAGCAGCCGTAGACGTTCGCGTCGTCGAGGCTCAACTGCTCGGCCCAGGTGCCCACGCGGTCGCAGCGGCGGATGGACACCCGAAGCTCGCCGCGGACCTGCACGCACCCCGTGTAATGCTTGCACCCGGCCAGGCAGACCATCTCGTCCGTGGTCACCCGGGCCGACGAGTTCAGGATCGCCATCCCGTCGAAATGGGGCGCCGGGGCCGCGATGCCGTCCTGGGCGGTCATGCCTGTCATCGGGGCAGGCTGCTCGGCTGCGTGGAGATCGTCAACCGCGTCGTGGTCGCCGTATGAACCGAACGGGTCGCGGGTGTCGGCGAAGATGCCGCCGATGGTCTCGGCGTCGTCGAACAGGTCGTACTCGTACTCTTCTGGCTCGCGCCGTTCGTCGGACAAATGGAACCTCCCTCCGAGCAAAAAGCTATCCTGGCAGTCGCGCAAAATCAACAGAATAGCTTGCTTTCGGCCCAGCAGTCCTGCGTTATATTGGGAGGGGGGAGGTGTGGGCCCCCGATGCTAAAAACACATGATCTGGTGTCTCGGAAAGGCGAGCATCAAGAAAGAAAGAGAACCATGGCTGCGAGTGAGAACACGGCTCTGCTCCCGCCCCCGGCGCCTCCGGGGAAGAAATACAGGCCGTTCCAGTTGGAGACCATCCTGCTGGCGAGGGACAGGAGGAACATCCTGATTGCTGACGAGATGGGGTTGGGCAAGACGGTCCAGGCCATCGGTGTCATCAACGACTCGCCGGACATTCGCAAGGTGCTCATCGTCTGCCCGGCGAGCCTGAAGATCAACTGGCTTCGCGAGCTTCTCGCGTGGCTCACGAGGCCCGACGCGACGATCGGTCTGGTCGACACGAAACGCGGGTTCCCGAGCGCCGACATCGTCATCACGAACTACGAGAATCTGAAGCCCTTCCACCGCAACATCCACGCGGTGAACTGGGACCTCGTGGTGATCGACGAGGCGCACTACCTGAAGAACCGGAACGCGAACCGCTCGAAAGAACTGCTTGGCTACGAGAGCGACGACCCGATGAAGCGCCGCCCGAAGCTCGAATCGCGCCGCTGCCTGATGCTGACCGGGACGCCGATCGTCAACCGTCCCTACGAACTGTGGACGCTGCTCCACCACCTCGCCCCGGACGAGTTCGCCGACCGCGCCCAGTTCATCCGCGACTTCTGCGGCGGTCGCTCAGGGGGGCAGCGCAAGAGCGAGATCGGCGAGGAGAACCTGCGCACGCTCCACCAGCGGCTCAACGAGACGGTGATGATTCGCCGCCTGAAGAAAGACGTGCTGCCCGAGCTTCCCGACAAGATTCGCCAGGTGCTCGTCATCCCGGCGGACAGCGTGCGAAACGCGATCAAGGCCGAGCAGAAGGGCTTCGCCGAAATCCAGCGCAACCTCTCGCTCATCCGCATGAAGGCCGAGCTTGCCAAGGCCGTCGACAACGACGAGATCTACCGCGAGGCGGTGGCCCAGCTTCGGCAGGCCGAGTTCGTGACCATCCAACAGATCAGCCGCCTGCGCATGCAGACGGCCATGCTGAAGATACCGCTGGTGGTCGAGCACATCCGCGAGGTGTTGCGCCACGTGCCGAAGGTCGTCGTCTTCGCCCACCACATCTCGGTCATCGAGAACCTCGCGCTGGAGTTCGGCGACGCGGTCGTGACCGCACACGGCAACCACCCGGTCGAGGAGCGCCAGGCGCGGGTCGACCGGTTTCAGAACGACCCGTCGTGCCGCGTGTTCATCGGCTCGATCAAGGCGATGGGTGTGGGCTTGACGCTGACCGCGGCGCAGGTGGTGTGCTTCGCCGAACTCGACTGGACGCCCTCGTCACTCTCCCAGGCCGAGGACCGATGCCATCGCATCGGGCAGCAGGGCAGCGTGCTCGTCCAGCATCTCGTGCTCGACGGGAGCCTCGACGCGATGGTGGCCCGAAAGGTGGTCCAGAAGCAGGAGACCATCACCGCGGCTCTCGACGAGGACCTCGAAGTCCGCGAGTCGCTCTACGCTCTGTCGAAGGCGACGCCCTTCGTCCCCGAGGACCGCAGCGAGGTGTTCGACCTTGCCCAGCAGTTGTCCCCGGACCACATCGCGCAGGTCCACGACACCATCGAGAAGGTGGTCGCCCGGGGGCCGCGCAACGACGTGTCGATGCTCGACTTCAACATCCTGCGGCTGCTCGCCGCCCAGGAATATCTGGAGCCTGCGCAGGCCGCGCTGGCTCTGCTGATGATGAGGAAGGTCCATGGCTCATAGCACCTACGAGGCAAGGCTCCGTGAAGTCCGTGAGAACTACACGACGAACAACACGACGGTCAGCATCTCGGTGCCGAAGTTTCTACTGGCAGAGTGGCGTCGGCGCAAGGCGGAGGGTGAGAAGATCCCCCTCTCCCGGGTCGTGTCCAGCGCGCTCCACTTCGCGCTCTACGGGCCGCACCCTTTCGCAAACGGTGTCGACGGCCTGAACGCGGCGCTCGACCAGTACTCCGAGCACGACCGCGAGAAGGACGACAGGCTCACTGTCGAGGCGCTGAACCAGTTTCTTGAGTTCCGCGGCATCCCCGCTCGTGTCACCCCGATCGACCCAAACTCCTGAGCAGCGCCAGGTCGTAGTAGTCCCGGCCCACGATGTTCTTCTTCGCCCGGTCCTGCGCGGCCTCCCACTCCGCCAGGCGGCGCTCTCGCTCCCGACGCAGCCGACTGTACCACAGGGCGAAGTCCCCGCGCGAGCCCACCCCCTTGCGCTCGCACTCCGCGCAGCCCTTGCCCCAGCACGAGGTGCAGGGGAAGGCCCCATCGGGGAGCCCCGCCTCCCTGGCCTTGACCCGCCGCGCGACCTCGAACGAGGGCATCGGCGGGGGCGGCTCAGCCCTGATAGTACAGGTCGCCATCCGCCTCGGGGAACTGGGGGTTGGTCGGCGCCTGTCGCGCAGGGGGCAGCGCCTGCACCTGCTGCGCCTGCTGCGCCTGCTGCGCCTGCTGCCGCCGCCCCGGCGGGGGCTGGCGCGCGGACACGGCGTGCTGCCTGACCCGCAACGCGATCTCCTGGTCGCCCAGGTCGATCTTGTGGATGACCGCGTCGACCTCGAACACGCCCTTGACCGTGCCGATGCGGAACATGACGAGGTCACCCCTGCGGGGCAGCACCCTGAACTTGATGCGGCCCACCTCCTGGGGGTGCCCGGTGCTGATGTCGATGACCTGAACCTTCACAGCCCCTCCTCGGTGAGGGGCGGCACGACCTGGGGCGATAGGGGGGAATCACCAGACGGCGGTCGTGCCGCCCCACGAGCCCATCTTATCGCCGGGGGTGGAGCGGCACAAGCGGGAGGCATGCCCGGGTGCCCCGCAGCCGGTCCACCAGCGCCCCGAACCCATAGCGAGAAACCGGAACTTGTTGACCAGACCTAAATATGCGAAATCACGCAGTACGCGGAATACTGTGTCCAAATCCCCTATATAGGGTAAACTCACTTTTTTTCAAAAAAATTTTTGACCTTTCACCCGCATGAAGGTTTTGGACACAGTATTCTGCGTCAGTCGGAGTATGAACCAGTATAACCGAATCTGAACTGACTTTTTCGGCCAAACTGAATTGTGATTCACCTGAAATTATTTTCTGAATCTGGGTTCGACATGAATAACCTGGGTTCAATTTATCGGTGGCGCAATATCACCCGACGAAACCCGGAGGTTTGAAATTTACAGTGAAAACATTACTATCTCGATTTACCCGATTGGGAAGGTCAAGAAGGACGGAGTATTTCACGAAAGTAACCCTCTCGGGCAGAGCGAAATGCCGCGCACACACCGTTATTTTTTCTTGACCGCCCCGCTTTTTTAGGGCTACATTGGGCAGAAAGAAGGCGCCGGACCTGGGCGAGGTGGCGCCTTCTATAGAAAGGTGTATCTTCCGTGGATGTTACCTCTGCACAGGCTCATGTGCAAGAAGAAGCTGTTCGTCTCGCCGCCGCTGGCTACAAGCTCATCCCGGTCTATGGTCTCTACAAGGGCGCGTGCTCCTGCATCAAGGGCGTCCACTGCAAGAGCCCCGGCAAGCACCCACGGGTCGGCGGGTGGCAGGCAGCGGCAACCAACAACCCCGACGAGGTATTGGCCTGGGACTGGTCGTTGCCCACCAACGTGGGCCTCGTGCCTGGTGACCAGTTGGTTGTGCTCGACTTCGACGGCCCTGAAGGAAAGGCGGTGCTCGAACGGCTGCTCAAGTGGTGCCCGGAGATCGACCTCCAGCGCCCCCCTGACCACGAGGAGGGCACCTTCGCCTTCTTCCAGACGGGCAGCGGGGGCTTCCACCTCCTCGGGCGGGGCAAGGCGAAGACGGCGGCTCGCGTCTCGGGGTTCGCCGGGTTCGACGTGCGGGGGACCAAGAACGGCATGGCTGTCATCCCCCCGTCGACCCACCACAGCGGCAACAGCTACATCGCGCTGAACCCGCTGACCTCGAACCTCGCGACCTTCCCCCAGAAGGTGATCGACCTCGCCAACGGGAAGCTCGTCCCCGAGGAGCTTCGGCCACCGGACATCGTGACCATCGACGACATCCGCCACTTCTCGCGCAAGGGGCGCTACCCCACCGCGTTCAAGGCGGTGTACAAGGGCGAGCCCTTCGCCGAGAAGGGGCAGCGGGACACGGTCCTGTTCCGCATGCTCCAGCCGCTGGCCGAGAAGTTCCCCCGCGCCGACCCCAACATGATCGCCGACCTGTTCCAGCCGTCCATCGACGCGATGTCTGACGTGGATGGGGCGCCCTCTCGCGAGACGGTGGTCGACAAGTTCGAGCGGCAGGTGCAGTACAACCGCGAGCGCGCCGCCGACGAGAACATCATCCACATCGGCGTCAACATCGAGGAGATGGCCCAACAGGCGATCACCGCGCTCTCCCGGCAGGAGCCAGCGCGGCTCTACCGGCGCGGCGGCAAGCTCTGCGTGGTCCACGTCGGGGAGAACCTGCCTGACGGCGTGGTCGAGCCCCCGAACATCGAGTTCGCGACCCCGTCTGTGATCCGCGCCGTGCTCAGCAGCGCGGCCCGGTGGGTGCGCCGCAACGCGGACGGGGACGAGGTGCCCAAGATGCCCCCGGAGCCGGTCTGCTCCATGCTCCACGACCTGGGCGAGCACAAGGACCTGCCCTACCTGCGCGCCGTGGTCGAGGGGCCCTTCCTGCGCCACGACGGCACCATCTCGCTGGGGGACGTGTACGAGGACGGCATCCTGTCCTTCGGCGCCCGGACCGTGAACACCGAGCCCTACCACCCCGACCTGGCCTGCCGGATGATCGACAACGTCTTCCGCGACTTCCCCTTCGAGGACGCCCACTACTCCGCGCTCTTCGCCGCCATCCTGACCGGCGCCGGGCGCTTCGCATTCAAGGGGCCCTCGCCGCTCTTCCTGATCGACGCCAACGTCCGCGGGGCGGGGAAGACGCTGGCCGCGAGCGCGGCCTCGCTCATCGTCACCCCCGGCGGCGCGGTGGGCGCTGCGCTCGGCAGCGACAACGAGGAGGACCGCAAGCAGATCACCAGCCTCGCGGTCTCCGGCGCGCAGACGATCCTCATCGACAACGTCACCGGCCAGTTCGGCACCGCGAAGCTCTGCGAGGCGCTCACGCTCCACAACGGGACGTGGACCGACCGCATCCTCGGCTCGACCAAGATGTGGACCGGCCCCTTCCGCCCCCTGTGGTTCGCCACGGGGAACAACGTCTCGCTCAGGGCGGACATGGCGAGGCGCGTCTGCTGGTGCCGCCTGGAGTCGAAGCTGGAGCGACCCGAGGAGCGTGACAAGTTCGCCCACCCCGCGCTGCTCGGCTACGTCTCGGACAACCGTGAGGACCTGTACTGGGCGGCGCTCAGCATCCTTCACGGCTTCTTCGCCGAGGGCGCGCCGGACCAGGGCCTCAAGGGATGGAGTGACTACCGGGGCTGGTCGGACGTCATCCGCAACGCGGTCGTCTGGGCCGGGTACGAGGACCCGCTGGTCGCGCGGCAGTCGATGAAGTACGTGGACGAGGACCAGATCAACGGCTCGATCCTCGTCCACGGCATGCAGAAGCTCTGCGCCGAGCACGAGGGCGGCAAGATGAAGTGCAACGAGGTCATCGACAAGCTCTACGCCTTCTCGCAGACCGCCGAGGAGCGCGAGGAGTTCGACGACCTGCGCGACGTGTTGGAGACGTTCACGACCCACCGCTCGAACAAGCCCACGGCGCAGTCGGTGGGCAAGCTCTTCAAGCGTTTTCGCAACCGTGTGTTCGACGGGCTCATCCTGCACCAGGGCGGGTTCCACGGGCGCGAGTGGTGGGTCATCGAGGTCGACCCTGTCGAGGAGGACTAATGCCCCTGATGAGCCCAGCGTCGACCCGTGTCGGCACCGTCACGACCGAGATCACCGACAAGCCCCCCGGAGGCGCTTACGTCTGCTCCCCCTCCCAGGTCAAGACGTTCCGCGACTGCCCCCGCAAGTGGGGCTACGAGAAGATCGCCGGGATGCGCTCGCCCTCGACCCCGAGCCAGGCGCTGGGGACCGAGGTGCACTCGGTGGCCGAGCGGTGGTTGGAGAACGGCACGCTGCCCGACGAGAACAAGACCTTCACGGTCACCAACGGCGTGCGCTACCCCGGGCGCATCTTCAAGGCTGGCATCCAGCACCTGCCCGTGCCGGGTAAGAACCTCGTCGAGCAGCGGTTCTACCTGCGCGCCACCGAGGACGGCATGGAGCCTGTGCACTTCACGGGCTTCATCGACTGCTTGACCCCGGGGGAGAAGCTGGTCCTCGACCACAAGACCACGACCAACTTCAAGTGGGCGCTGACCGAGGAGGACCTCGCGGTCGACGTGCAGGCGATCATCTACGCCGCCGCGGCGCTGACCCGCTACCCCTGGCCCTACGCCTACCTGCGCTGGGTCTACTACATGAACCACGGGCCACCCAAGGCGAAGAAGACGCAGGTCTCGATGATCCGCGCCTCGGTCTTCATCGCCTTCAAGCGGTGGCTGCGCGTGGCCAACGCCATGCAGGTCTGCAAGCGCCACGACCGCGTCGAGGACCTGCCCACGAACTTCGGACACTGCGGCGCCTACGGGGGCTGCTTTTTCAGGGACATCTGCTTCAGCCAGAACAAGAGCACGCTCGGAGAAAGATTGGTGAGCATCATGAGCAACGGCAACGGCGAGTTCAACCTGAACTCCTTCATCGACCAGCGCCTCGCGGCGGAGGGTGCAGCGCCCCCGCCTCCCCCGGCACAGGCCGCGCCCCCGCCGCCTCCGGCACAGGCCGCGCCCCCGCCGCCTCCGGCACAGGCCGCGCCCCCGCCGCCTCCGGCACAGGCCGCGCCCCCACCGCCTCCGCCGCCTCCCTCGCAGACGGTCGCCGCACCGGCCACCCCCACGCCGTCCGAGGCCGTCGCGCCCCCGCCTGCCGCGGTGCCGGAGACGAACATCCCCCCGACGCCCGAGCCGACCGAGAAGCCGCCTGTGCCCGAGCAGGCCGCGCCGCCCCCGCCTGCGCCTGCGCCTGCGCCTGCGCCTGCGCCTGCGCCTGCGCCTGCGACTCCTGTGGCGACGGGACCGGCTCCGACCAAGAGCCCCCACGACATGGACCGCGCCGAGTTGAAGGAACTCCTGCTCGCAGGTGGTCACGTCGACAAGTCCTGCCGCTTCGGCGAGAAGAAGCTCCGGGACATGGCGATCGAGATCTACGGTGGCGCCGCGCCCGAGCCCTCGGCGGAGACGGCTCCTCCCGCTCCCCCGGCTGCGGAGACGGCCCCTCCCGCTCCCCCGGCTGCGGAGACGGCCCCTCCCGCTCCCCCGTCTGCGGAGACGGCCCCTCCCACCATCGGCGGTGCCGCAGGCGAGGAGATGAAGGTCTCGGACCACTTCAAGAACGAGAACATGGGCGCGGACGCCGGGACCTCCCAGAGGGGCCCGTACTTCGACACGCTCTACATCGGCTGCGCTCCCGAGGGCGAGCTTGTCGTCAACTTCTCGAAGTTCGTCCAGCCGCTGGTCGATGAGATCAGCCCCGAGACCCACTACCGCTTGACCGAGGAGGGGGGTTTCGGCAAGGGCGCTCACATCCTGGCCGAGCGCGTGGCGCAGGAGCTTCCGAAGCTCGACCCCTCGGTCTCGATCGTGTGCAGCAAGTACATCACCGAGCACAAGGACTGCCACCACGTGTTGGAGTCGTTCTGCCGTCGCGTGGTGCGCGTGATCTGATGCTCTGGGGGTACGCAGGCACCGTCTCGGAGTCTCCCGAGTTCCGGCGGATCGAGGCGCTCCCGCGGCGTCTCGATCCGCCCCTCGGTGTCGAGCGTCTCACCCTCGCGCTCAGGCGACCCGGGGGGACGCAGGAGCTTCGGCCCATCCAGGCCCAGGCGCTCGGGGAGATTCACCTGCTCCGCGGTCTCCTGGGCCTGGTGCGGGTCGGCGGCGGTAAGACGCTGATCTCGTTCCTCGCGCCCGAGATGGTCGATGCGAAGCGCCCCCTCCTGCTCGTGCCTGCGAAGCTCCGGGAGAAGACTATTTTCGATTTTGCCGAGCTTCGCGAACACTGGGGGCCCTCGGTCGAGCCCAAGCTCCAGAGCTACGAGAAGCTGGGCCGGGCGAACTGGGCCGACTTCCTCGACCGCTACCAGCCCGACCTGATCATCGCCGACGAGGCGCACCGGCTGAAGAACGTCCGCGCCGCGGTCACCCGCCGGGTGGGCCGCTACATGACCGCAAACCCCGGGACGATCTTCGTCGCGCTCTCGGGCACGTTGACCCGGCGCTCGATCATGGACTTCGCCCACATCGCCGAGTGGTGCCTGGGAGATGGCTCGCCGGTTCCGATCCAGTACGCCGACCTGATCGAGTGGAGCGGCGCGCTCGACGAGGCGCCCGAGAGCCGCTACAGGCCGGGGCCGCTCGAACGCTTCGGGGAGGGCCCCCGGCTCGAAGAGGTGCGCGAGGGCGTCCAGCGGCGCATCGTCGAGACACCGGGCGTCGTCGCGACCAGCGAGAGCCCCATCGACGCGAGCCTCGTCATCAGTGACTGGTGGGAGGACTACGTCCCGGGCCGGGCGGTGGGCACCGCGCTCGCCGACCTCGAAGAGAAGTGGGAGACCCCTGACGGCATCCCGTTGACCTCCGCGGCGGACGTGTGGCGCAACGCCCGGGAGATCTCGCTCGGCTTCTACTACCGCTGGAACCCCACCCCTCCCGCCGAGTGGCTCGAAGCCAGGCGCAAGTGGGCTGCGCTCGTGCGCTCGATTCTGCTGCGCAGCCGAACGCTCGACAGTGAGGCCCAGGTCGCCGCCCGTCACTGCGACAGGTCCGAGTACCGCAACTGGATGGCGGTGAGATCGATGTACACACCAAGCATCGAAACGGTGTGGATCGACGAGACTATCGTGGAGAGAGCGGCGAAGTGGGCTCGTGAAGAAGGTGGCATCGTCTGGACTGATCTCGTCGCAGTCGGTAAAAAACTTGACCAGCTTGGCGCACCGTATTACGGTGAGCTTGGCAAGGACAAGAACCAGAACATCATCGAAAGAGCAACAGCCGGAATCAGCGCAAGCATAGCGGCAAATACCGAAGGAAGGAACCTCCAGCATTACTCGAAGAACCTCGTTCTGACTCCACCAACAACGGGAATGGCGTGGGAGCAGTTGCTCGGCAGGACGCACCGTGACGGCCAGAAAGCCGACGAGGTGTCAGTCGAAGTCTTCTTCGGGTGTCAAGAAAACGTACAAGCATTTTATCAGGCCAAGTCAGACGCCAAGTACCAGCAACAGATCACGGGAAGTCCACAGAAACTGTTAGAGGCAACGATCCTGTTCGAGAAGGTAAGACCAAGGAGAAAGACATGAGCATCTACGAGCAAATGGCAGGAGCGAAGGTTCAGGGCCGCGGCGTCAAGATCAAGGAGGCCGGGGAGTTTCTGATTCGTGTCGACAAGGTCAAGGAGCAGCCGTCGAACCAGGGTTTCGGAACCCTCTGGGTGGTCGAGTTCACGATCGTGGAGGGCACGATCGACAACCCGCCCGGCGCCGAGCGTTCCTGGGTCCAGCGCCCCGAGACCCGCGCGCAGACCGACCTCGGGAACATCAAGGCGTTCCTCGCCGCCTTGGAGCGCATCCAAGACGCGAACTCCCATCCCTGGACCGCCGATGTGTTCCAGAACGCGGTCAGCGACGCCCAGCCCTACGCCGGTCGTCTGCTGCGTCTCTCGACCGAGGTCATCACGACCAAGGCGAACTTCGAGTTCACCGTTCACACCTGGGCGCCGCCCCGGGACGATGACGACGACTCCCCCGCGCCGCAGGCCCCGGCTGGCGAGGCCGCGCCCCCGCCCCCGCCCCCCGGCGCTGGCGTGCCCGAGCCCCCGTTGACCCAGGAGGCGTGGGCCGCGGGTGCTGGTCCGGCGATCGTCAACCCGAACGCGACGGACTACGAGTACCACCCGCAGCACCCCGAGTGGGGCAACCGCCCCCGCAAGTCCTGACCCGCCACGCCTCCGGGAAGACGGGCGTGCACGGCTCTCGGGGGTGATCTCGAAAACGTGTGTTTCCGGCTGCACGTGGCCGGAAACACTCGATTCGAGGTGATCACTTGTTCGTCCTTGATACTGAGACGTATCTCATAGGCCCCGGCCTGCTCGCCCCGCCGCTCGTCTGCCTTCAGGTTGCCCAGGACGACGGCCCCGTGCGCGTCTTCGTCATGGGCGTGGACGAGGTGCGCAACGTGGTCGAGGGCATCCTTCGCAGCGACGAGTTGATCGTCGGCCACAACATCGCCTTCGACCTTCTGGTCATCGGGCGGCAGTACCCCGACCTGATGCCCCTCATCTTCGACGCCTACGCCAACGACCGGATCACCGACACGATGGTCCGCGAGAAGCTGAAGCTGATCGCGAACGGGCGCTTCTTCCAGCTTCGCGGCAAGGGCTTCAGCCTCGCCACCCTCGCGGCCCGGTACGGCGACAAGAAGGACGCGAACGACCCCTGGCGGCTGCGCTACAGCGAGTTGTGGGGCATCCCGTTCACGGCGTGGCCCGAGGCCGCGCGCCAGTACGCCGCCCACGACGTGGAGTCCACTCGTCACGTGTTCCTGAAGCAAGGGAAGAGCCCTATCTCCCCCGACGAGTATCGCCAGGCTCGCGCGGCGTGGACGATGCACCTCATCGGCGCGGCAGGCGTCCGCACGGACTACGAGCAGATCAAGGCCTTCGAGAAGTCCGAGCGCGAGTTGTACGAGAAGGACAAGGCCGTGCTCATCGAGAAAGGCCTGGTGCGCCCGGGAGGGCGGCGGAACCTCCAGGCTGCTCGCGACCGCATGGACGAGGTGTGCAAGGCGAAGAACATCAAGACGCCCACGACGAAGAAGGGCTACACGTCGCTCGACGAGGACGCCTGCGAGGCCACGGGCGACGAGATTCTCATGGCCTACCAGCGGTATGGGAGCCGCAAGAACCTCCTGACCCGCATCCAGGCGCTCTACGCGGGTGTGGACGCGCCTATCAACCCGAGCTTCGACTCACTCATGGAGACGGGCCGCACCTCGTGCCGCAAGCCCTCGAAGGGGAGCCCGGTCAACGGCTACCAGATCCAGAACATGCGCCGCGCCGTGGGCGAGCGCGAGTGCTTCGTCCCCGCGAAGGGGAACGTCTTCCTCGCGAGCGACTACGACACCCTGGAGCTTTGCACGTTGTCCCAGGTCTGCCTGTGGATGCTGGGGGAGAGCGAGCTTGCCAAGGTTCTCATCGCCGGGGGTGACCCCCACCTGGCGCTCGGCGCGGAGCTTCTCGACATCCCCTATGACGAGGCGCTCGCGATCTACAAGGACCTGAACCACCCGCGGCGCAAGGAGGTGAAGGAGGCGCGGCAGATCTCGAAGGTCGCGAACTTCGGCTTCCCTGGTGGGATGGCGGCAGGCACGTTCTGCGACTACGCCCGGGGGTACGGCATCGAGATCTCGTCCGTCTTCGCCGAGTCGCTTCAGGACCGCTGGTTCGGCAGGTGGCGGGAGATGGGCGGGTACTTCGACCGCATCCGCAACGACCTCCCCTGGCGTGAGGTCGTGCGTGATGGCAAGGACTACAAGCTCACGACCATCACCCAGTGGGCCTCGAAGCGCGTGCGCGCTGACGTGCTCTACACCGTGGCGTGCAACAGCTTCTTCCAGGGGCTCGCCGCTGACCTCGCCAAGGCCGCGGGTTTCGCGCTCGTGATGGCCTGCGAGATCGGCGAGCTTCGCGGGTGGAAGGTCTGGAACTTCATCCACGACGAGTACATCCTCGAAGGCCCCGAGGAGGACGCCGCCCGAGCCGCGCAGGTCGTCGAGCGCATCATGTGCGAGGAGGGGCAGAAGTGGTGCCCCGACGTGCCGATCAAGGCGAGCCCCGCGCTGATGAGGCGCTGGCGCAAGGAGGCGGAGCCTGTCTTCGACGCGAGCGGCACGCTCATCCCCTGGGAGGACCGCCCCGATGCTGCTGGCGCTTGACCCCGGCAAGCATTGCGTGGGCTGGGCCCTCTGGGGCGACGGTAAGCTCGTCGCCTGCGGCCTCGTGCGCACGAAGGAGAAGGTCCTCGGTGACATCGCGAGCGACCTGTACGAGAAGCTCTCCGACACGCTCTTCGAGGCGGACGACCACGAGGGCCACGCCGTGATCGTGGAGAAGCCCCGGCTCTACCCGCGCAACAAGTACATGCAGCCCAACGACCTGATCGACCTGGCCTTCGTCGGAGGGGCCATCGCGATGGTGATGCACGGATCTGTCGAGGTGGTCGAGCCCGTGGGCTGGAAGGGGCAGACACCCAAGGACATCAACCACAGGCGCGTCATCGAGCGTCTCGACCGCGACGGACTGCTGGCGCTTCAGGCGGGGCTGCGTGGCGTGCCCGAGAGCTTGAAGCACAACGTGCTCGACGCCGTGGGCATCGGGCGGTGGAAGGTCATGGGAGAGAAGATCTGATGAACAAGTTTGTGTTCTAACCTTGAATACACCTGCCTTTGTGGTAACAAGGTAAGAGGCCAAAGTTGATCAAGGATAGACCCTGTAGCCTTGAAAATTTTCAAGGAAGGAGCAATTCGTGAAGGATTCCGTAACCATAAAGGTGTTGGGGCACTTTGACAATTCCGAGATCCGCGACATCACCGATGTCTACGGGAAAAGCTGGTTTACGGCTTTGGACATCTGCCAGGCCTTGGAGGTGGATCGTTCGACGATCTCCCATATCTTGAACAAGAACAGTGAGGAGTTCGCCGAGGAGGACACGCGCGACTTGACGGTCGACGGCAAGCGCCAACTCGTTTTTTCAGAAGAGGGTTTTCTCACCATCTGCGACCTCTCCTCCTCTCCTGTTGCTTACCATCTGCGCAAGTGGCTCCGGCAGCAGTTCCGGGTCCGGCGGGACGAAGATCGGGGCATTGTTGTCTATCACAAGAGCCAAGATCCCGAGGACCTGTCGGACATCGATCGAGATTACGCTTATATGCGTCATATGCTGGATCGCATATTCGACAATCGCCGACAGATTGAGGTGCTGAAGGCCTCCAGCAAAGCACTCCAAGATCAGCAGGTTCGTCTTACGGAGGATGTCGAGGAGTCGCAGAAGCGGATTGATGAATTTGAGAGTCGTTTCTCGATCAAGCCGGGGGAGATGACATCGACCCAGCTTGCAAGACATGTCCGTTGGGTGTCGTCGAGTGGGGCTCCCCACAACACGGCTGTCATATTGGCCGCTGTGAATGAGTGTTTTCTGGAACAGGGGCTTATGCGCCAGGTGGAAGCCGTGGGGCCTATGGGGCGACCAACGCCCGAGTGGATATTTTCTCCCGGAGGTGTGTCCTTGTTTCTCACCACGGTTGATGCGTCTTTCCACACCGGGCAGAGGTTCACCGTCGCGCCCAACACCTACGCGAAAAACAACGGTTACAAGAACAAGAGACACGTCCGAAAGGTGTGATTCATGAGCGAAGAACCCATCGCAACCTACACGGTGCTCCCCGCGACGAGCGCGGAGGTCGCCGCGAGCCGCGAGACCGCCGAGAACCTGATCAAGGTCCTCGAATCCTGGGCCGTCGAGACGCCCGAAGACGAGGAGAAGGCCTCGGCCATCCTGGCGAGCGCGCACCAGCGGTTCAAGGAGTTGGACGCGCTGCGCAAGAAGGTCGCCAAGCCAGCGTTCGACGCGCAGAAGACCATCAACGCCCACTTCAAGCCTGCCCTCGACGCCTGGAAGCAGGCCAAGACCCGCGTGCAGCGCATCATGGCCGAGGCGGTCGAGAGGCGGGAGGCGGCGAACCAAGCGCGCATCGCACTCGCCGCGAAGGGGGACGCTGCGGCGCTCGCCCAGGTCGAGTCGATCGAGGCGCCCTCGGGGGTCTCCTACCGAGAGGAGGTCGACATCCAGATCGTGGACTTCGACAAGATCCCGCGCGACTGTCTCACGGTCGACTGGTCGAAGCTCAAGATCATGGTGAAGAACGGCGAGCCTGCGCCGCCTGGCGTCGAGTTCGTGCGCAAGAAGAAGGTCGTGCCCACGGGTCGTGCATAGGGCTCGGCCCTGCTGCTTCTCCTTCGATGCTGTGTGCCTTGTCAGCAGAGGGCCCGGTGTGGGGGCTACCGGGGGACTGTGTCTACCCCAGGAGCAGTGGGCCGAGCGAGCGCGTGCGCTCACGCGAGAATGTACACGAGCACGCGAGGTCGATCAATCTTCCTCGTCGTCCCCGATGCTCTGGTCGATGAACTCCCCGATGGTGTCGGCGAGGTTGTAGAGGGCGAGCGCGACGTGCTCACCCTCTGTCAGGCTCTTCGGGTCCTTCTCCTCCAGAATGTCTCTGGCGATCTTCTCTTCGTCCATCACTCCCTCCTACGCTTCCTGAAGCATGGTCAGAAACTCGCGGCGCGCCTGCCTCTCGGCGGTGTCCCCGCGAAGGTGCTTGAGGCTCCAGTAGGCCACGCCGTGGAACCACCCTTCGGGGTGCTCCGATCCGTTCGCGGCCTCGTGCCAGATGGCTATTGTCTCGGTCATCGCGAAGCGCATGCTCTGGATGTCCGTGATGCCGGGGAAGACGCCGCTCTTGGGCCGCTTGCCCCAGTAGCAGGCGAGCCCCATGACGTAGGGCTTCGAGGGGAAGGGCACGCCCCAGGACTCGTAGGCGCGCCGCTGCTGGTACGCCGGGAACGTGTGCGTCGAGTGGCTCCAGTGCTCCGCGCCGCCGGGCTTCCAGAAGCTGTACGCCTGGGGGAGCAGGTAGTCGACCTTCTCGGCCAGCGGCTTGACCGTCTTGTGCATCCGGTCGAGCCCGGTCACTCCGAAGTAGCCGTCGTACTCGCTCAGCACGTCGATGGTCGCGTCACGGTCCGCCGTGTTGCCCTTGTGCCAGGTGCCCTCGGCGTCGATCATGATCGAGGTCGCACCACTGACCGAGCCCATGCTCGTCAGGGTCTCCAGCGCCATCGTCATGTGGTTCGGGTTGGGCACGCCCCAGAACATGTAGTGGTGCTTCATGAAGTGCTGGGAGCAGAGCTTGGCCGCTTCCAGCCACTTCTCACGGCTGTAGTTCAGCTTCCAGTTCCCCTTGCTGGTCGCGACGCCAAGCACCACGTCGGACACGCCGCAGTCGGCGAGCATCTTGATGTCGTCCTCGGACGGGACCGCGAAGTCAGCAAAAACCCAGGTGCGCATGAGTCCTCCAGTCGTATGCGAGGGGTGCGACGACGAGCGCCGCACCCCTCGCCCCCTCCGCCCATCGGAAGGCCCGAGATCGAGGTTCTCCTCGTGGTTGAAGACGAAGAAATCCCTTTCCCGGACCGCTGAACAAGGCAAGACAAGCTGTACCAGGGTGGCTACGTTGGCGTCAACTGTTGAGGATGGCATAGGCGGTGTGCTACCGTCCCCAGCAGGAGGCGCGTGAATGTTCAAAGGTCCGACGAGAGATTCTGTGATGCAGGGGGTCGGGCCCTTTTTCTCGACACTCACTGGAACGAGTCTGACTTTTGGCGGCGGGGCTATCACTGAGCCCGAACGTCTGATCGGTGGTGCAGCCGCTCCGGTTTTCGTGGGCACCGGGCAGCAGTTGATTTTCTACCTCTACGAAGATTTCGCTGCCCCGACGAACCCCACCGACGTCAAGTGGATCGAGATCGCGCCCTACTTCTACACCAGTCCCAGCCGTATCCGGGACGTGACCGACCCTCTGTTCAGCAACCGCCGGGCGGCGCCTACGGAGTTGGTGTCCTCGCGCGACCCGCGGAACCCCGGAACCCAGATCGCGGAGCGGCGCTGGAGGATCACCCGTCTTCCGGTTCTCAACGACCCGGACAACCAGCACCCCTTCGGGACCTTCGCCGCTGGTGGGGGTCAGGCAATTACCGCCTTCGAGGAGAAGGCGATCAACGATTTCATGGTCGTATCGGTACGTTTTGTGGCGCTCGACAGGGACGTGGACCCAGTTGTGCCAGCGGACCGCACCTTCGAGTTCGGCTACGTATTCGGCGGCTACGCCAGGGGGTAAGGAAACACCATGAGCAACCAGCTTTTCGACGACAGCTTTCCCACGAAGACCCGTCCCGCTCGCCAGAAGAAGCAGGACAAGTACGGGCGCCTCGTGCCCTACGGCCCCGTGCTCGGGGTCGAGGTCATGCTCACCTGCCACGAGTGTGGTCGTGAGGTCCTCATTCACTACCCGTGGAACGAGGTCGTGACCCTGATCCAGGGCGGACAGGTCCAGGGCGTCGTGCCTGACGGCCAGGGCTGGCGCGGCCAGGTCTACTGCCCCGGCAGCAACTGCGTGAACCCCCAGGGCCGCACGGTGCTGACCTACCGGCTCTATTACGATGATCTCGCGCGCCACCTGCGGAACTTCCAGGCCGGTCGCCGCCAGGTGCCGCAGCCCCCGAATCCGCAGCAGGGCGGTGGTGGGCCCATCGGTGGAGGCGGTGTCGGCGGAGGCGGCTGGTTCTGATGTTCGTCGACCAGGCCACCTTCAACCACCGCTACGGCACGTGTCAGCGGTGCCCGTACCAGATGGTCTGGCTCGGCAAGCTCCGCTGCTCGATCTGTAAGTGCTTCATGGCCGTCAAGGCGAGGATTGCCTCGATGCACTGCCCGAAGGGATACTGGTGATGTACAAGTACCTGCTCGTGGACCGGCAGATCGAAGAGATGCCCGAACGGTTCGTCGGCCTCTTCTCGAACAGCACCCGGGTCGCGGAGGCCATCGAGTTGTACTTCGCCGACGCGGAGTTCGGCCAGGAGTGGACGCTCCCCGTCAACGTCAGGCGGCGGATCATCGACGAGTTCAACCCCCGCGCCGACCAGCAGAACATCTGGGTCGAGCGGTGGGACCTGCCCCTCGATCTCGACCACGATGCTCTCTTCACGGTCTACCGTCTCCAAGTCGACCTGATGCCCTGACTTCTGTATCATCGCTGCATGCGAAATCCTTCGGATGTAGGGTATCTCACTGAACTTGCCGAGAGCGGTTACGGCGAACTCGACGACTTCTACCCGAAGACCGCCGCGGGGGCGCTTGAGCCTTCCGCCCCGTACTACGGGCGCAACATCATCTGGGACGGCATCGACGGGCGCATGATCCGCGTCTACCCCCACAATGTCCGGGCCATCGCGGGGAACATCTTCGACGCGGACAAGCTCGCGGCCATCGTCTCGGGCGTCGACCAGGCCGAGGAGCGCCTCGTCTTCACCGCGCCCTACGGTGACGTTGGGGTCATCGACCTCGACTTGGTCAAGGAGTCCCTCGAATATGCCGACGAAGAGGAGCCGTACACGACGGGCGACGAGGAACTGGACCGCTACCTCGCGGAGGGCGACGAGTACATCGCCGACGAGTTGTACCTCGACCCGGAGGACGACGCCGAGGAGTGGGCCGAGGAGAAGGCTCGGCTCGAAGAGGAGCTTGCTGCTGCCGTCGCCAATGACGAGGGGGACCTCGGCGACTTCTGGGTGCAGATCCGCGACGGCAACCACCGCACCTTCGGGGCGTTCGCCTCGGGGGAGCCCTACATCTACATGATCGTGACGCGGAACCGCATTCAGGACTTGATGGACTACCCACATGAGCGTGGGAATGCTCAGGTCCGTGAGGCGCTGGAGTGATCAAGCTCAAGCTCATCGGCCAGGAGATCGAACTCCCCGCGGACAAGTACTCGACTCCCCTGGTCGTGGGCATCGTGGGGGTGACGCTCGCGCTCGCTCTTCACATCGCGCTGGTCCAGGCCAAGGCTGAGAACATCCGCGAGTTCAAGACCAGCGACGAGAAGGACACTCCCACGATGGTGGCCCCACTGGAGGCGGAGTGAAGCACCTCTACCACACGACCTCGTTCGGCGGCGCGCACGCCATCCAGGCGAGCGGCGAGGTGCGCCCCAAGAACTACGAGGCCTTCGTCTCCTTCGCCGAGGAGCCCATCATCGGCGGGGACATCAGCGCGAACGACGTGCTGCTCGTCTTCGACCGCTCGAAGCTCGGCCCCTCGCTCGACCGCGTCGAGTACGACGAGGAGTGGTACGACGCTCACCCCGAGCAGGCCGCGTACATCGCGGGTGAGGGCTGGCGCGAGCAACTCGACCTGACCTGGCTCTACGAGCCGCCCGAGGACATCGACCCCGACGAGTACGACTTCTGGGAGCCCGACGAGGACGACGTCGAGGCCGCGTGGCGCGAGGCGGAGCTTGAGTCGTTCGTGTGGAAGGACAGCGAGAAGGAGTGGGTGAGCCGCGAGCCCGGTGAGCCCGTGCGCTTCGAGCCCTCGTGGCTCGTGGCGGTGGTGCCGGTCGCGGATGTCGAGGGGTGGGAATGACACCAGAAGAACGCATCTTTGCGCTGTATGAAGAAGCCAAGCCCGTGGATGTCTTGGTGGAGAGCCCGAATGCCGATGATCTTCTGACGAGGGATGATGAGCTTCTCGATTGGCGGCGTTTTTCTGTGAGCGTCTGGGATCTCTTTCTCGCTGTCGGGGCTTCTGACCAGATCGCTTTGGAGGAGCGCACCGACCCCGAGGACTTCGAGGAGAGGTACGAACGTGTTCAGTCGTGGCTGGACGATGGGGGCTTCCTCGACGATGCTCCTCTCCTGCTGCTGCTGGGTGATGAAGATTATCCTGTTGATCTCTGGGACGGTCTTCATCGTCTCGCTGTTGCAAGAGATCGGGGTTATGGGGATGTCCCTGTGATTGCTGCGTGGGTGGAATGAGACGACGCAAGGGCGACAAGGATCTGGCCGAAGACCTCGACATCGAGGGCTTCGTCACCGCAGGCACGGAACCGGCGCACGCGGCGCTCGGGCCGATGGTGGGCGAGGAGCCCTACTGCATCCGCTGCGGGAGCCCCATCAAGTACGTCTTCCTGACCTCGAAGGGCCCCATGGGCGGCGACTGCCTCGCCACGCTGACGGGCGACCCCGCGACGCGGAAGCTGGCGCGCAAGGTCCACCAGAGCCTCGACCGCCTGGAGTCCTGGGGGAAGAATCTCTCGGCGCTGGAGGTCAAGCGTGGCTTCAGAGACTGGACGATCAGCGCCATCTCGATCGACCGCAACGACTACGACGAGTGGACGGGGCGCTTCGGGGAGAAGAGCGACTACGTCGCCAGCGGCAAGGACCAGGCGATGACCGAGGCCATCGCGGCGTTCGAGGCGGAGGCACGAGGGCTCAGGTTGAGGTTGTCATGAGGAAGCTGCCAGCACCCGGGGATTTCCCAGATGTTTCTACTTCTTTTGATCGCATCGTTCAGGATCTTCGTCGGGAGTACGACTTCCCCCGGGAGGTGCACAACCACGTCGAGGCCGAAGAGTTTCTGGAGAAGTACAACGAAGATCCACAACGTGATGATGAGTGGCACAAGGTTCTCGATATGTTGAACAATATCGAGGAGTACATCTCATTGATGAAGGAGTGGGAACAACAGGACGGCATCCTCATCTGGAGAGCTTTGACGGCACAAGGTCGACAGGGCATACGGATGGATGAGGTGGGTGTCTTCTGGTCTTTCCGTGAGGGTTGCGAACAACCACACTGGGGCACATACGCGGAGGGCTACGAGGAGTTCGTTCTCTTCGGCGTTGTGCGCCCGGAGTACGTGGACTGGTACAACAGCTTGGTCCTGTACGCCAACTACGGTGACATGGAGTGTGAGATACGTCTCTTGGAGGGTGTGCCCGTGACCATCATTGGCATCAATGGCGAGGAGTTGCCAACACCTATCGAGGCGACGGCATGAGCCGCTTGACCTAGTACCAAGTCGATGAAGCACGCCGCCTCTTTCTTGAACTGGCACCAGACCTCTTCGACCTCTACGGCTCCTTCCGCGGCTTCGACGCCGAGGCTGGTGGTGAGGGGGCTTCGAACCTCTACAGGCGCGACGACCGGGTCAAGGGCTGGCTCGGGGGCGCGGCGGAGATCATGACCGGGGGGCAGTTCCGGGAGTTCGGCGTCTTTGCCGCCCGGGACAGGCCCGACAAGGTGTTCGCCCAGGTCGTGCGCTCGCGCGGGAAGTACCGCACGAAGGTCTTCCCCATCGGTGTCGATCCCTCGAAGATCCTCGACTGGCTCGTCAAGGTCGCGCCCCCGCAGGAGTCATGGCGGGAGAGGACCCGGGAGCGGGGCATTACCTGGCCCTGAGCCAGGGAAAACACCCTCTTGAGCCCCTTCTGATAACGCTCTCTGCTGGCCGGAAGGCCCCCGGGGTGACCCAGGGTACTCTCGGGCCCCTACGAGCCCTCAGAAGCGCCTTCTGGCGCCTTCAAAGGCCATTCAGCCGTGCTACTATCCCCTCATGTTTTGGCGACAGAACCCCGAGTACTGGGGCAGGGCTGGCGCGGGTCTCATCCCTGTTGCGGAAGACACCGGAAGGTTCCTCGTGGCGCTGCGCTCGTGGCAGGTCAACGAGCCGGGCACATGGGGCACCATCGGCGGCAAGGTCGATGACGTGTACACCGACGAGGGCTGGGTGTCCGAGGACCCCGAGGAGGCCGCGCTGCGCGAGTTCCGCGAGGAGACGCGCTCCCGGCTCCGGCCTCACCTCGTGCCGATGCTCGTCTTCCGGGACGGGGACTTCTCCTACTACAACTTTCTCGGCGTCGTGCCGCGGGAGTTCGACGCGGAGGCGAACTGGGAGACCGATGAGTGGGCGTGGGTCACCTTCGACGAGCTTGTCGATCTGGAGGACAAGCACTTCGGCGTCGAGTCGATCCTCGGTGACCCCGAGAGCGTCAAGACGATGCTCTATCACTCTCGTGTGCAGAACCCTCCCGCTCGCTACACGACTGGCGTGAAGGGCGCTGCGAAGAAGCGGCGGCTCAAGGAGTTCGAGAAGCGCGCCGAGATGGACTGGGAGGACCCCGCCGCCTACAAGCCCTTCCCGAGCGACAAGGGGAAGAAGACCCGGCCCTCGAAGTACACCAGGGCCTACCACGAGGAGTTCGGCGAGGAGAACGCAGGGTCGGTCGACAAGGTCGCCAGGGCGACGGGCATACCCAGGCGCATCCTCCAAGAGGTCTACGACCGCGGGATGGCGGCGTGGCGTACCGGGCATCGCCCCGGTGCTTCCCAGCAGGCGTGGGGCATGGCGCGTGTCTACTCGTTCGTCATGGGTGGCAAGACGTTCCACACGACCGACGCCGACCTGGCGAGGCAGTTGTGACCCGCCTCGACCGCATCACCCTCGCCGTCGAGCAGGCCATCGAGGACAACGCGCTCGACCTCGCGTGCGCCGCGCCCCCCAGGTGGCGGCGGACCTACCTCCCCATGCACGAGGTGGGGTGCCCGGCGACGACCGGCTTCTGCGCCGCGGGGGCCGAGGCGGTCTACTACCTCGCCGGGGGCAAGGACGCGGGGCTGAAGCCCTTCTACGCGGTCTACGAGGACGAGGACGGCGAGCGGGGCACCCACTGGTGGATCGAGGACGAGGAGGGCATCATCTACGACCCCACCGCGTCCCAGTTCGAGGACCCCGAGGTGCTCTACGTCGAGGGCATACCCTGCGGTTTCCAGTCGCCGACGAAGCAGCCGACGCCGCTCGCGAGCGCCATCATGGCGCTGGTGACGGAGAAGAACCCGTACCGGGAGTGGCAAGGCGAAGAGGCCATCAAAGGCCACATGTGGCCCTTCGGCTTCAAGATGAAGAAGTTCGGCAGAGACCAAGCGCAGGGGGATGATTTCGCCAAGAAGGTCGGCCCTCGCGAATGGCGAGTGTACTTCGTCGGGAGCCTCATGTCGCAGCGCACCGGCACGTTGTACGACGAGGGGACCTACGTGCTGGCGCGTTCCGCGGACACCGGCCAGGTGCGCACATTCGATTCGGCGAACGCGACGATCGAGGCCATGAGTTGGTTGAAGAGGAACTCCAAGGCGTACAAGAACTGGCGCAAGGGGTTGCCCTGGTGAAGGAGAGGTTCTCATGAAGCGCAACCCGCGACTCCCTGATCACCTTCGCGATGAAAAGAAGGCCATCGAGTGGTGGCTGGAGAACGAGAAAGACCACGCAAATGTCCCGCTGCCCTACGAGTTGATGAGCTACGACGGTGTGCTTGCCCTTGCAGGGCGGGATATTGAAGAGGCCGAAGCGGAAGACTACGACCTCTTCGAGCAGATCGTGAAGGCGAACGAGGTTCTGGAGCGCACCGACTTCTACGTGGGGTTCATGCTCGAAGCCGAGGAGAAGGACGCGGTCGAACTGTACCGCTCGATCTCGGTCCGCGACCGGAGGTACATCCGCCGCAAGGGCGTGGGCGTGTTCTGGTCCTACGAGTACCACTGTGCACAGTCTCACTGGGGGAGTGCGGTTCTCCCCGACTTCGTGCTGACGGGTGTCGTCCGCCCCGAGAACATCGACTGGGAGGGGGGCTACGCCGCTTTCATCGAGTTCGGTGAGGAAGAGTGTGAGGTCCGAGTCGACGAGGGTGCGCCCATCCTCATCACTGAAATCAATGGGCAGGAGCTTGACGACCCTATTGAGGCCACGGCGTGACGGACCTCGATCGCTACCTCGAACTGCGCGAGGAGCTTGTCGAAGCCCGAGGCCGCGAGGCCAAGCGCGTGCGCTCCGAGATGGAGAAGCTCTGGAAGAATCTCTCGCCTGACGAGCAGGCGTCGGTGGACACCTGCCCGGGGTGCCCCGTACCATTCGAGGACGTGACGTAGGAGAGGAACATGCGCTACCTGTTGATCTTCGCGCTCGTGCTCACTGCCTGCCCCGCAGGCGCTCCCCTCTGTCAGCACCTCCAGACCCGCTGCGCCGAGGATGTCGCGCAGATCTGCGACGCCCGGGGCCGTTGGGAGGTCGTGGCCGACTGCGGGGACGTGGAGGGGGACTTCCCCTTCGTGTGCCGTGTTGACGGTGATGGAGACCACGTATGCCTGCCGGACCTGTAGAGGGGCAGTGGGTGCATGTCGTCGATGTACCCGAGGACGTTCTCGACGGGCTCGGCGACATGGATGTCTTCGACTTGCCCCGCCCTCGTGATCTCGTCCCCCGTGCGCAGGTCGTGGAGATCGGGGACCAGATGAAGCTCGTGAGCCCTGGGCGCGAGAGACTGTTCGACATCGTGGGGGTGCTCGAAATCCTGGGGCCGACCCCCACGCCGGTCTTCCGCGTGAAGGTGAGACATGCGTAATCCGTTGACGGCTCAAGGCTCTGAGTACCCCGAGGGTTGCTGGGCTTATCATAGTATTTTTTCAGAGTGGGATGATATTTCCGACATTTATCGGAATATCGTGGAGGGAGGGGCGCTGCTCTCTCTTGAGGAGTTGGGGGGTTACTCGGAACATACCTACCCTACGGATTGGCTCGCGGGGGATGCAGGACATGTTTTTCTTACGCTAGGAAGACCTTCGGAGCTTCGATCTGATGAAGGATATATTTTTGTTTTTGATCCTCGTGAGCTTGTCGAAAAAGGCGCAGTTGTAGGAATGAAAGATCTTGACGGGTCTTACAGACTCCTGGCCATGAGGCATGGCGAGGATCTGTGGGAAGATGAAGAAAACCACGACAACTTTTGGTTCATGGAGCCGGACAAGGTTCTACAGGAGTTCCGCAAACTGCAATCTGTGACTCGTTTTACCGGCAGTGACGCCTTGAGGTGGATAGACTGGGCGTGCGGCGAGGGTGAAAAACCCAACGATCTTATTGAAGCAGCTTTGAATTTTGCTAGCATTGACGGGCAGATTCCGATCAACCCACGGGCGGCACAAAGGATGGCGGAGATACTTTTCCCGAAACGATTGTCTCTCGACCTTCTTGTCGGGGTTGTGGAAAATAGAAAGTTTGCTTGGGTTTGATGTGGGAGTGAACATGCAGCGTAACGTCGCCACGCCACCTATCTGGCGCATCGAGTGGCTCCGCAGCTTTCGTGATGAGCTTGCCGGGCGCAGCCGATACCTGCTTGACGTCCTCGACAGGATTAGGAGCATCGGCAATGAAGACGACCCCTGGTGGGAGTGGGTCCGCTGGGGGTTCAGCTACGTGGACGTTCGCGATTCCAGTGGCTACAACCTCGACATGGAGCAGACGTTCTACTGGCTCGATCGCGCCGCGAGCCATGACTGGTTCCCGCTCGATGCGGTTCTTCAGTTCCCCGATGATGCGCGGAAGTGGCTCCCCCGGCTGTTGGAGCACATTGACGAGGTGCTCGACGAGCTAGCCCAGCCCCAGGAGGCTCTCGTCGCGATCGAGGACGCAGGCGAGCAACGAATCCTCGAAGGGTGGGAGAAGGACTTCGGTGATGACCCGATGGGCTTCACTCGTGACATCGCTGTCGAGCTTGCCCACCTGCCCCAGACCGCCGCGAACCTCGTCGAGGTCCTGCTCGACGGCAGGGACCGCGTCCAGGGCATGATCTGGCTCATCACGGGTCAGGACCCCGTCACCGAGCCGGTCGAGGTGCTCTACCACGCCTCGGTCGTCGCAGGCCCTCTGTGCGCTGAAGGCTTCGACCCCGGGGGGCCGAAGGGTCAGCGAGGCATCGGCCAGATGGGCGGAGTGCTCCCGACCGTGAGCTTCACTGCCGACGAGGAGATCGCCGCGGAGATCGCCCGGTGCCTGGTCGAGGCGGTGCTCATTTCCCGCGGCGAGATCGACGTACAGGAGCTTCTGGAGCACGTCAGGGGGGACGGGGTGCTCCAGCAGGTTCAGGACTACCACCGGGGCTCCTGGGGCCAGGAACTGGCACCGGAAGCTGAGCCCGAGGAAGTCTTCCGGTTCTACACCGCCTACCTCGCTTTCGCCGAGGGCGCAGGCGTGCGCTACAACCCGGTCTTCTCGATGGCCGAGGCCGAGCACTTCGTGGACGTGGATCTAGCTGGCGTGGGCTACCTCGCCGCCGAGGTCGACATGGAAGGCGTCGAGGAGTACCTGCCCTCGATGCTGGAGTACCGGGTGCGCCCGGACCACATCCTTCGCTGCGTGCGGTGGGTGAAAGGAGAGACGCCGTGGTAGAGGTCACCCCCGAGTTCGTTCTCGCGCTCAACGACCACCTGTCCGCCGAGTTCCGCACCCGGCTCGTCGACAAGGCGGACGCTGCCGAGATGCTGATGGTCTCCCAGTTCCTCGAAGACCTGGGCGTGATGGACGCGGAGTTGTTCCTCCAGCGGTTCACGACCACCATCGGGCGCACCATCTACCTCTCCTTCGACCTGGCCGGGGAGGACACCAGCAGGGGGCTCATCTCCCAGGCGCGCACGCTCGCGCACGAGAACCAGCACGCCCACCAGTTCACCCGCGACGGCGGGATGAAGTTCTCCTTCCACTACCTCATCGACTCGGCCAAGCGCGCGGCCTACGAGGCCGAGGCATACACCACGACGATGGAGGTGCACTGGCTCCTGACTGGTGAGCTTCTCGAACCTTCGTCGCTGGCGGATCTGCTGGTCTACTACGCGGTGGCGAACTCCGACCTCGCCACCGTCGAGAAGCGCCTCACGATCGCGGCGAAGACCATCGAGGCAGGCGGCATCACGACAGCCGCTGGCAAGTCGGTCAAGGCGTTCCTCGCGACGTGGGAAAGCTGACTCCTCGCTCTTCCTCTGCTACGTTCGGCACATGGACATTCGAGACCGACTCGCCGAGGTGGACTCCGATCTCCTCATGGCGGACGGGTGGGACGACTGCATTCTCGGCACAGCATACTCCCCGGGCCGCGAGCTTCTGGTCGTGTACGACGGCGAAGCCATCATCCAGAAGATGATCGACAGAGACGGCATGACCCACGAGGAGGCCGAGGAGTTCTTCAGCTTCAACATCGAAGGCGCGTGGGTGGGGCCCAGGACGCCGGTTTTCCTGCGGCGCATTAACGCGGTAGAGTAGGGTCATGAACACGAGGAAATACTGGGACGACGACATCGAGGACTACGTCGAGGTCGTCGAGCTTTTCGATCTGGACGGGCAGCAGTACATCGAGGCGGACATGGACGACGGCGAGGCCGCGTACTTCGATCCCAACGACCCCTCCGAAGAGCACCGTTTCCGCCCGTACACGTTACGCACTGTCGCCGAGGTCGTCTACGAAGAACAGTACCGGCAGCAGGGGCCAGAGGGTGGGCATCCGCCGGTCGTCTTCTTCTACAAGGACCTCGACCGGGGTTGGATCGCCGTCGCCTTCGACGACGATGAGGGCTTCTACCGATGACGACAGCACGCGCGCAGAACATGTTTCTCGCTGGGCTCCTCGACGCCTACGACGGGTACACGTACTGGGAGGAGCACATCCTCCCGATGCACATCAAGGTCCCGACGCCCAAGGGCGGGGATCTGGAGTACGCCCTCGTACTCTGGGACGCGCTCCACGAGGGGGGCTTCGACTTCGAGAAGCTCCGGGAGCACCTGAAGGCGACACGGACCAACCTGAACGGCATGGGCCGACTGGTGGGCATGGCCGCGTTCTTCAACGCCTACTACACCATCCTGAAGCGTGACAACCACCTGCGCGGCAAGCAGCCCGACTTCTACTTCTACCGCGACGACACCGAGGTCTGGGAGTGGACGGCGGAGATGACCCGGCGTGCCTTCCACATCGGCGTGATGCGGGGCTCGCCCTCGAACGCGCCGGAGGTCCCCGGTTTTCCGAAGAAGCGCCTCTACGACATCGAGCCCGACAGGTTCGGCTGGTTCGCCCAGAAGGTCATCACCCACGAGTCCATCGTGGAGAACGACGGCGAGTTCGGCCCCGGTGCGTGGCTCGAAGTCTATGATGTCGCCATCCCCGACAATGTTCGCGTGCCTGACCTCCGGTCCATCGTATGACCTGGCGCGGCGAGTGGGAGAGCATCTACGGCCAGGTCGAGGCCATGTTCCCCGGCTCGCCCGAGGTCTTGATCGAGGTCACTCCCGAGGTGCGGGAAAAGCCCCGCCACTTCGCCGATGTCGAATTATCTCATCCGGTCGTACTCCGTCTTCATCCTGAGTTAGTCACCGGGAAAGTCTCGCGGCTTCGCGGAGTTCTGGCTCATGAGGCCGGGCACATCCTCGACCTCGGACTGCTCTCGGACCAGGGGTTTCAGCGGGTATGTGAGTCCCTCCGTGTCCCTTACTCGACTGACGAGGAGCGCCGTGCCGACATCCTTGCCGAGTGGTTGACCGGGTGGGTCATCTACTACGACGAGGACCTCGTGCAGTGCGCGGGGCCGGGCGCACGAGGCATGACACCCCGCCCCCACCATTTGCGCTGACCAGGCCGACCTTCTACCATCGGCTCATGCACTTCGTACTTCTCGGCCTCGGAGCCCTGGTGTGGTACTCGTGGAGCCACAAGGATGTCCCGTTCAGGAACCCATGCTGCCCTCCTGGCGGTCCGGGAACGATGAACCTCTACGACCCTCGTGAGAGCGTCGAGTGGGACATCTACGTCGAGGGCCCCCGATGACGTTTGGCCCTCGCTTGTGTCGTCAAGACAGCCGGTGCTATTCTGCCAGCTATGCAGGACCGCGTACTCCCCCAGGCTGTCTTCCGCCCTGTCGATGACGAGGGACAGCGTATCACTATTGGTGCCGCCTCTCAGCGGTCCACCGCGTTGACCCATTGGAAGAAATTCCAAATATGGGCGACCAAGGTGTGTTGGATCAAGATCGGTGGCTCGTCGGTCACCGCGGTCCTGCCCTCGGGGAGCCCCGTTGCGACCGGCGGCAGCTTCCCCCTCGCCCCTGGCGCTATCTACGAGCACGAGCCCCAAGGTTCTTCCGACGATCAGGTGGCGGTGATCGAGGACCCGAACTTCACTGACGCGGGATACCTCTTCATCGGTCGAGCGGAGACCTGATCTCATGAGCACGCGAGGCGTTTCGATAGATACCCTCCCGGTAACCGGGAGCGGTCTTGGAGGGAGTGGGAGCAGTGGCGGCGGCGGCATATTGACCCATGCCATCGTGGTCGGGAACAGCGTCGAGGGGGACACCGCGTCTGAAGTGGACTTTCTCGACGTCGGCGACGGAGTACAGCTTCAGGCCGCGCTCGCGGCGGCAGCGGTCACGGCTCCTGGGACGCAGGCTCTCGATGTCTACGTCCGGCCCGGAGTCTACGATCTCAATGCCGGTGCGGCGACTGCTCCCCTCACAATTCCGGCTGGAGTTGTCGTGCGTGGGGCGGGGTCGGAGCTGACACGCATCGGGACGAAGGACAACGGAGACAACCAGTCGGCATTCCTCTTGCCGTCCCCCGACTCTATTCTCATGGATGTGGGTATCGACGTGGCCGAACCCACCACCGGGACTGCGACCGGAGACAACTATGTCGTGCAGATAAGGGGGACCGGGTCGAGGTGCATCCGGGTTGAGATCAACATCAATGCCGGTACATGGTCGTTGGCTAGCGCGATGGCGACTGCACTGAGAAACGCCTTCGCTGCTGGGGATCTTGGCGTGGGCGCAGTCGCCAAGAATGTGAAGATCATTGATTGTGTCGTCAACGCCCCTTCGTTGATCAGCCTCGGGCTGGCTCCAGGCAACGAGTTCAACTGTCTTGGGGTCTTCGGTGCGCCAAGCGCGAATGAAATGGCGGTCACCATGGAAAACTGTGTCTGCACTGGAGGGGACCGAGGTGTCTACGCCGAGAGGACGGTGCAGATACTGACGAACGTGTTCACTTTTTGGAACGAGACCGGCATTGTCCTCGCCTCCGTAACGCCGCCTTTCACCGACCCATCGAACAGCATTGTCCACGGCAACCAGATCAGAGGGGGTCTCGCTTTCGCGGGAACCGAGAGGGGCATCCTCCTCGGTACGAGTGTGGAGCAGTGCTCGGTCATCAACAACCATATCGAGGTCGTAGGTGCGGTGCCATCTAACCAGCGAGCCGTCTCTTTGGAGGGCGCTGACAAGAATGTCATTCACGGGAACCGGGGGCCTTCTTCCGGGACGTGGGCCAACGCCGTTCGCTGCGATGCTTCCGCAGGCGACAACGTCGTCACGTCGAACAACTTCGGTCGGGGGCCAACATACGTCGATCTCGGCGTTGGTAACGACTTCTCTCACAACATCTAGAGGGCATGATGCCGACGCAGCAACGACATAGTCACTGGGGTTCATACGCGAACGCAGCGGCGTTGCCGAACGACGCGGCAGAGCCCAATCTTGAGGCAGGGGATCGGGCATACGCCATCGCGGAGGCCGCGACCTATACCTGCACCGACGCTACGGCTGGAACGTGGTCCGCTGGCGGGACGAGCTACGACGCGCAGTTCACGACGTTGTCGGAGCCTACAGGATTCCCGAACAGGACTGACACGACGCTCTCGTTCGACGACGGCACGCTGACGCTGACCATCGCGCCAGTCGGCGCGACCTTCGACTACTGGGTCGAAGGGGTCAAGCACACGGTCGGCACGAAGACCAAGGCGATCACCAACACCGAGGGCCTCTGGTTCTTCTACCTCGACTCCTCCGAGGTGCTCCAGGCGACCCAGACGTTCTCGACGAGCATCCTGACCGAGAACGCGATCTGCGCGATTGTCTACTGGGACGTGTCCGCAGCCGCGCATCTCATCCTCGCCGATGAGCGCCACGGCACGATCATGGACGGCATCACCCACCAGTACCTGCACGAGATCTTCGGCGCGCAGTGGCTGTCGGGCGGCGCGCTCGGAAATTTCTCTGTCGATCAGTCAGGGGATGTCAACGCGCACGCGCAGTTCGACTGCGGGTCGGTCTTCATCGCTGACGAGGACATCACTTTTCAGTTCACAGACGGCTCGCCTCAGGATCTCACCCCCATCCTCCAGGCTCCGATCTTCTACCTGTCGGGCTCGGGCGACTGGAACAAGGACGCCGCGACGACGTTCCCCGTCAAGAGATTCGGGGCTTCGGACAGGCTCGCGTGGAACGAGTTCTCGGGCGGGACGTGGAGCCAGACCGAGGTCACCAACAACGACTACGTTCTCTGCCACATCTTCGCGACGAACGACCAGACCGAGCCCATCATTGCGGTCCAGGGTCAGGCCGATTACAACAACATCGTCTCGGCTCGCCAGGGCGCGACGACGGAGTTGGACAACCTCATCACGAGCGGGTTGCCGGTCGTCGAGTGGACGCCGTTGGGAACGGTCATCTACCAGACCTCGGACGGCTATACGAACGCGGTCCAAGCCAGGGTGGTATCGACCGACGAGGGCGCGGACTACGTCGACCAGCGAGCCGTGCAGCGAGCTTCCGCCGGGATCGCCTCGGACCACGGGAACCTCGCGGGGCTCAGCGACGACGACCACGTGCAGTACGCGCTCCTCGCTGGCAGAGATGGCGACAAGCTCATTCTAGCTGATGACACGGCTGGGGCGGTTTCACCGCTCTCCATGACAGCGAGAACCGCTGCCCCTACGGTCCCTGTCAACAACGACCTCTACCTGTTCGATGACGGTTCGGGCAACTACACGTTCAAATGGTATAACGGTTCTTGGAATAGCATCGGGGGCGGGGGCGGCGGTGGCGGCGGCGGTGTCTACACCACGGCGCTGAACTACTCCTACGTCGAGGCAGCGACACCTATCGAGGAGGTGATGGGGGCGTTGTCGTTCGACGGCTCCACGGTCAGCACCTCTGTCAAGCTCGTCGTCAACCTCACTCCCACGATCACGCTCGGCAACGTGACGATCACGCTCTATGACCTGGGCGCCGTGGGGAGCCCCGCCGCATCTCGGATTGTCTCTCAGTTGACGACGAGCACGAGCGGTGGCCCACAGGTTCTCACTCAGACGATTACCACGGCGGCAGTCGTCGCATCGAACGACAACAAGATCCTGGCAGCGGACCACAACTTCCAGATCACTGTGACCTCCAACGCCCAGCAGAACGACACAGTCTACGTTGGGTCTGCCAGGTTTGAGGTGAGTTGAATGGCTATCCATATTCGAAACTGCAAGCTGTCCCCCGCATCCACGTCGAACCAGGGTGCGGCGATCATGGGCCTCTTCATGCGGGAGATGTTCCTCGTTGGCGGATGGTCCGAGGATTCGGTCAGCGGGACCAACTGGAACAACGCCAACAACATCCTCGTCGACCAGGCCGCCGGGGCGAACGGCTTCACCGTGGCCGCTGCGAACCCCCGGCAGATCGTCGACCAAGCTGCCGTAGGCCGCTTCACCCAGGCAATGGTGGACGACAAGGCGGTCATCGCGCTGCGCGGCTCGACCAACGATCAGAACTACTCCATGTGGCGCATTGTCGAGTACATCGACGCCAACACGATCAAGGTCGATCCTACCGGCTTCTCTCCCTTCGGCTGGGTGGACGAAACGAACATGGCTGGCCGCATCGTGGTGGCGAACACTTTGAACCTCCTTGCGACCAACGACTTCGCGATCATGGACGCCCCCAGTGGCAACAATCAAGCGCGTTGGAAAATCGTCAACAACGTCGGTGTCTACTGCTACGCCAGACCCAGGGGCCAGCTTGCGGACACGACGGAAGTCCCCGGCTCCGACACCATCTACATCATTGACGACGATGACTACTACATCGTGGTCAACGCCTACTTCGACGGCCCGAACGCGGTCATCTACGCCTTCGCGGACAGCGATGGGGCACGGTGGGGCATGCACTGGGGGGAGATTGACGTTGACGACGCCGTCTCTGACCCCAGCCCTGGGTTCGTTCACGACCTCACTGGCTACGGCAGTTCGATCAGTAGCGAGCCGATCTACTGCTTGAATGCTGCGGGATCACAGGAAATCGCGTACTTCATGACCCCGAAGATCGACCAGAGTACGACCAATACAGCGACTCTCCTCGATGTTACATGGGCGACGAAGCTCAACGGGCGACCATCCAGGGTTCCGCTTTACAGGGCAATGGTCTGGATGGGTACGTCCCGCTGGCTTCGGGGGAATAGCCCTGTTTTGCGTTTCATAAACCAACTTATCGAGCCATATCGCAAGATCGATCCATCTGGCGCGTATAGGCACTTTTACAACGGGATCGTGGTTCCCATGAACGGGCCTAACGATCAACCGTTGATCAAGACGGGGCAGTAACGTGGCAAAGCACTACATTCGAGATCTTCGGTTCACAGTCGGCCAAGAAGGGGGGATGCCTGAGTACAGCGTAGCCATCTTCCACTTCCTCCGTGTCTGCGGATGGTCTTGGCTCTGGGAGTGTGACGGGAACGCAGGCGACAACCCGACGCACTGCAACGACGCAAACATGGAGACTTCAGGCGTCGGCAACTGGGCCGATGTCGGAACACCGACCACGAAGGCAAAAGTCACGACTCCGATCCGGCAGGGCACCCAAGCTCTCCAGATCTCGGCGGATGCTGCGTCGGAGGGTGTGCAGAGCGACAACCTCCTTTCCATGCGCTCAAGCATCACCTACGCGATCACGATCTGGTATCAGAACTCGGGCTCGGACTGGGAGCTTTGGTGGTACGACGGTGCGTCTGGACCATCCAAGATCGGCGACCTCCCCTCCACGACTGGCTACGAGAGCATCACATTCGACATCACAACTGCGGCTGCTGGAACCCCGTACTTCCAGATCATCAGCGGGTCGGCTGGTGCATCGACGATCTACATCGACGGCATCAATATCTACGAGTCGTACTTCGAAAACAGCGCGACCTACCCGTTCGACGAGGGGACAGACGGGGAGATCGACAACAACGATGAGTTTACGAGCAGCGCGGACTACACGTTCGTTGCCGGTGATGCTGGCAAGTACCTGTGCGTCTATGATTCGGTCAACCCGGAGAATTCCGGCGTTTACTTGATCACGAGCGTGACAGCCGGTGTTGCCACGCTCAACATACGGACAGGTACGGGGGCGCTGACAACGAACACGACGGGCAACCTCCCGTTCCGGGTAGTCGACATTTCTAATGTAGCTCCCCAGAGCACGTCCATGGAAATTTGGCTCAGGGATGTTGGTTGGGGGCTCGAATCGCCGCACTCGTCGAAGTGGAGGATCTTCTTCCGCCACTATCTCGTCAACGGCGCAAGCCCAAAGGCGATCAAGGTGTGGGCGGCTCCTTCGGATACGGAGTACGACTACGAGACGGGGACGTTCCTCGCGTCGGGGCCTTCGACGCAGCGACAGATCGATGACGCATATGCGGCAGGGTCAACCGGGAACTACCACGCCTGGTCTGGCGGGTACGTGGGCAGTGGCACCGCTACGAACCGCTTCTTCATGATGATGGAGGACGACTTCAGCTTCTTCTGCTTTGTGGTCTACCAAGGGAATGGAGCGGATCATGGTGGCTTGGTTGCCGGATTCACAGGGGCTAACATCTACAACCAGAACGCCAAGGAGTTTGATCTCTTAGGCCAGAAGAATTCAATCGTAACGAGCGACTCCATCGTCTGGACTGCGTCCGCGACTAACATGTTCAACAATGGAGTGTCATTCGACGACAACGACTGGGCGGATAGCTGCTGCATCGTGCAGTACGCCGCCGGTACTAGCAATAACAGTGCCTTGGCTGGTGCATGTGTCGCGAACCCATTCAACAGTGAAGAGTACCTCATCCCGTTCATCTCTTCCCGAGGTGCGCGATCTGGGAACGAAGTCTCTTTCAAAAAGTACACTGTCGGTCTCTACCAAGGGCGCTCGAACATAACGGATCTGACGACGTTCGACAGTGACCAGTACCTGCATATCACCAACGGGTGGGTCTGGGAGTGGAACGGCTTCGATCTTCCGTAGGTGAACTATGACTGAGATATACGACTCCGATACTGTTTTCGAGTTGTTCGCGGACAGGGACTTCTACTCTGTCGACAACGACGCGCTGTTCTATCTGGCCGAGGTTCCCGCAGGTGCCGTGTCCGCTATTGTCGAGAACGTCGTCTGGGACACGGCGGTTGTCGGGGGCGGCGGGTACGTGGTCTGGACTACGTCGTTCATTGACAACGGGGGGCAGTCCTACCCCGGCCCCGGCACCTTCGGTGTAGACACGTCCGGCTACAGGGTGCAGTCGTATATCTTCACGCGGAACTCGTGATAGCCTCCTCTCCCAGGAGGGAACACCATGGTATGCACCCGTCGCGAGATCCTCGTCCTGTGGAAAGCCATCGAGGCCGTCACGGCCAGCGACCAGCCGATCAAGTTCGCCTACGCGCTCGCGAGAAACCGTAGCAAGTTGCGCCGCGTCGTGCAGGACATCCGGGACGCGGCGAAGCCGCTCGACGAGTACGAGCAGGCACGCATCGCGCTCGCCCGGGAGATGGCGCGGAAGGGCGCAGACAACAAACCCATCGTGAACCCTGCCACGCAAATGTACCTCATCGCCGACATGGCGGCGTTCGACGAGCGCCTCAAAACGCTGAAGGCCGAGACGGGCCAGGACAAGCGGGAGCGCGAGATCGAAGAGCTTCTCGACGGCGAGGAGACCATCCGGGTCTACACCGTCACCGCCGACGCGCTCCCCGACAGCATCCGCCCCGACGTGCTCGAAGGGCTCCTGCCCATGATCGAGGAGGCGGAGTGATTGATCGATTTCGTGAGGAAAGGGGCGTGGTGTGTTTCAACGTGTGTTGAAGTAGTTGAGCGCCATGCTCACCAGGCTCGCGGCGATGAACCCTTTGGTGGGGCCCCGCAGCCCCGGCTCGATGAACAGCCCGACACCGGCTCCAATCACGGCAACCTCCGGCGTGATGTTGAAGCTGCGCAGGAAGTCACCCCCCTGCTGAACGATGCCCGGACCGCTGTGGTCCTCGGGGTTGTCGGCCAGCGGGTGGTTCACGACCATCAGTCTCTCGACGCCTGCCATCTATTCAACCTCCAGATCGTGGTCATCATAGCATGGCCAAGGTGCCAGCAGCACCTCAAGCTCGAAGTCCCTGCCGGGCACTTCGCGCCACTGGCGGTCGGTCACCTCGTAGCACCCGCTGTCGAGGTGGAGGATGTCTCCGATGAGTGGGGAGCCCCCGTAGAACAGCACCGAGCCGGGCCGGGGGAACGCCATGTCGGTGGAGCGGACGAAGAGCTTGGCTTCACTTGACTGTCCACGACGACGCCGAACCCGCCGCGGAGCGGTTGTGTGCGTGGACGCCCCGTCCGCGGATCGTCGCTTCGACGAGGGATGAGCAGTGGGGACATTCCGTTGTCTCCTCTTCCCACTCGATCCACTCCTCGAAGACTTCCCCGCAGACCTGACACTCACAGTCCACCACCATCATCTTCGGCAGACGCCTCGGACCCTTCTTCTCCGTCATCGACCTGTTCCTCCTGCCCGAACCCGAAGTTGTTCGTCGCCGCCCGGGACCACCAGAGCCCGATGCCCTCGTCGTGGGGGATGTCCCCCTGCTCGATCGCCCGGGAGACGCCGCGCCAGATTCCCGTCATCAGGTGCTCCTGCAACGAGCCGTTCTCGCTGTCCGAGGCGACGTTGGCGAGCGTCAGCACGAGGTCCCGGTAGAAGAGGTCCCCCTCGTTCTCCAGGGCCGCGACCGTCGAGTTCGCCATGCTGATGATGCTGTTCGCGTGCTCAAGCTGCTGCTGGAGCCCCGCGATCATCTCGCGCTGGGCCGCGATGACCGCTGACTGCCGGGTCTCGGCGGCGAGCGCCGAGAACGTGAGCACCTGCCCGTGGAGCAACCCCTCGATGATCTCTTGCAGCCGGTCGCGGGAAAGCTCGGCCAGGTCCATCTGGTTGTTGCGCAGAAGCCAGTCAAGGTGTGCTGCTACGTGTTGTTCCATCCCCTCCTCCTCGCTATCTCGGCCATGGCCCCGTTGATGCGAGCCATGTCCTTGTCGGTGCCTCCCGCGTCGGAATGCACCTGTTTTGCTGCGGCCTTGTACGCCGCCTTGATGACGTAGTCCGGCGCCTTCTCGTGGACGCCCAGGATGAAGTAGGGGTCATCCGGGTCGACCTCGGGCGGAGGAGGCGGCGGGGGCGGTGGAGGGGCGGGAGCTTGCGCGGCCCGAGCCGCCTGGAGCCGCGCCGCCCTCTGCACCAGCACCTGCCGCTCCTGCAAGAGCGCCTGGTTCTGTTGCCGGAGCCTGATCCTGTCCTGCTCACAGGTGCCCGTTCCCGGGGCGAGAACTGTCCTGTAGACGCCGGAAGCCTCGTCGAAGACCCGTATGACGCCCATGATGCTGTCGAGGAACGAGGGCACGCCTCAGACTACGGCGGGACCGACAGGACGGTCAACATCTACGCGGCGTATTGTTCAGGCAACGCCTGTGGATTGACATCGCGCATGAACTTGACCTGTGCTCCTGCGCCTTCGTGAAGGCGGCGAAGCTCGCTGGTCGCTTTGTCGACCGAGCCGTAGGTCGTCCCGTGCAGGGTGCCCGTCTCGATGTTCTCCCAAGCGACCTGATCCCCGACTCGGATGAGCCGCAGACCCAGGTGAAGATTGTCGTCCATGTGATTTGTCACGAGTGCCAACATGTTGCACCTCACGTCATGTTCTCATCGTAACGTCTCGCGCATATGTTGGCAAATATTGTAGGATCGGCGCGAGAGGAAAAGCATGTACTCACAACACCTTCTTCACGGTCTCGCGGGAGACCCGGTCAACGGCAACGGGGCGGTCGTCAACGGCAACGGCAACGGCAACGGCAACGGCACCGTCGAGTTGACCGGCGACGATCTGACGAGCTTCTTCGAGGACCCCGAGGTTCAGCGCGGCTTCCGCATGGCAGGCGCGGCGTTCGCTCCGGTCAGTGGGTTCCTCTGGGGCGCTCTGGTCGGTCTCGTGGTTGGCCCGTCAGGTGGTCGCGGTGCTGCGGCGGTCGATGCAGGGCTCTACGGCGCGCTGACGAACTTCGCCCAGTCCGCGATCTGCATCCCGGACTCGATGCAGAGCACCTGCCAGTACACCAACTGGATTCCGGCCACGACGATCGTCTCGGGCTACGTCGCCTACCAGCACAGGACGGGGGAGAGGGGCTAGTCCTTCCCGAGGACTTCTTCGAGTTCCTTCTGGGTCTGGGCGCGCTGGGCGACCATCTCCACGCGGCTCTTGAGCGGCGAGGGGAGGATCTCAGCGATGGGGCGCCACTGCTTCTCGTCACCGCTGCTGATGGCCTGGGCCACGAACTTGCCCACGTCGAACGCGACTTCGAGGATGTCTGCTACGATGCTCATCTTCAGTCTCCTGCCGTGACGTTGACGATGAGGTTGCACACCGGGAGCAGGTACTCGCTCATGCGCTCGTACTGGTCCGGCACCTCGACTCCTGCGGCCTCGATGGCGCGGATGACCGCACCCCTGGTCGTATCGAGACCTTCGCAGATGACCGACCAGTTGCCCGGCTGCTCCTGAGTGTCCCGCCAGACGCCGACCGCGGCCTGGGCCACGATGAGCGCCTCGCGAAGCTCTTCGAGCGCGAGGGTGACCGTCCCCCAGGTCTGGACGCGCTCGTCCTCGTCGTACTGCTCCATGAACTGCGCGACGGTCGGGCGGTCCCCGCAGTCATCACGGGACTCGTCAGCCTCGCAGGCTTCCCACTCGGCCAGGGCGGCGCGAGCGGCCTCGACCACGCGAGCGCGAGCGGCCTCGTGGTCCTCGGTCATGTTCTCGGCGACCATCTCGTCGGTGGCGACCACGGCCTGGGCCGTTGCCTCCAGCGCGGTGTTCGCGGTGTTCCAGGGCTTGGCACAGGCGCTGGTCGCGACGAGCGCGACGATTACCAGCGTCGGGCGGAGGGCGCGTGTCATTTGGCGTCCTCCTCGTCCTTCTCGTCCTCCTCCGGCTCCTCCTCCGGCTCGGGCTCCGGCTCGGGCACGCTCGCGGGGGCGGGTTCGGGCAGCGCCCGGCGACCGAGAGCCTGTGCGATGTAGCCGACCCCGCGTTGGGCCGAGTGGCCCCCGATCAGGAGCCCCAGCGCCCACTCGCCGAAGCCGATGATCTGCTCGCTGGAGACCTCGACTCGCCCCGTCAGCGCGAGCGCGATGAGCGCGCCCATGACCAGCACGACGATGAGCAAGGTGTAGAGCACCTTGGTCTTCTTGAAAAAGCTCTTCTCTTCCGGCACATCTGCCATGTCTGTATCCTCCCGGCGCGAGTTTACCATTGTTTGAACTTCGCACGTGATAGGATAGACCCGTGTCCGAATCGGAGACGATACTCCAGTCACTCGATCGTCTGCACGACGGGATGAAGGAAAACCGTGCTCTGCTCAATGACGTCGTGGGGAGGCTCAACGAGTTAGAGGCAGACATCGAGTTCATTCGTGAAGAGGTGAAGTCACAGGGGGTGGCTCTGGCTGCGCTTCACGAGTCACGTCGGCTCGCGTCGACCTCACGCCGGGGGATGCTCACCCCGCTACCTGACATCTGCAAGGAGGCATCCGATGGGAAAGGATGACCGCGAACGATCTCCCATTCCTGCACCACCCCCTTCAGGCATCTCGGACATCGACCCCCGGCCCGGCGGCGTCTTCTCCAGGGTGCGAAACGCAGACGACTTCGAGGTCGACCCCGACCCGACGCCCATCAGCCCCGAGAACTCCACCGACCAGATGCTGCTCAAGATCGGCGTGATGGTCGAGAGGCAGTCCGCCTCGGTGGCCCAGATACCGGCTCTGGCGCGGGAGGTGACGACTGTCGCGACGCGCCAGGAGGAGATGGAGAAGAGCCTCAACGACGCCAAGGAGAGGCTCCACGGTATCGAGAGCAGCGACCACTACTGCAAGAACCAGGCGACGATTAACCGTCACGAGGAAGAGTCCAAGGAGTGGCGGCAGGACAAGGAAGCGGGCATCAAGAGCCGCGAGATGATCACCAACGTCGCGGCTGCTGTGAACAAGGTCGACAAGGACATCAAGGACGTGCAGTCCAGCGGTCGCAAGTTGCTCGGCAGCATGGTCACCGCGGCCCTCGGCATCATCATCGTCGTCGTGGGTGGAGCGTGGAACACCGGGGGGCGCATCGAGGGTGTGAACCAGCGCCTTGAAGCCGAGAAGCAGATCAGGGCCGAGCAGCACACCACCTTGAAGGCCCGTCTCGATCGAGTCCCCACCGCCGAGCAGCAAGTCGAGAATATCTCTCAGGTCATGATCGAGAATGGCCACTCCTTCGACGCCCGGTGCAAGCGCCTGTCGGACGGCGAGCGCCGCTACCTCGCACGCCAGGTGCAGCAGGGCAAGCTACCACCCTCGTTCCTCTGTCTATAGCTCGTGGATGTCCCGCCCGACCGCGGAGTCGAGCGCCTTGTAGGGCGCGAAGTGGAGCTTCCATCCCCAGCGGGTGTGCTTGCAACTGATCCGAAGAAGACCCGGGATCACGATGGATTCGTAGACCGCGACGCGCTCGGCGGCGATGTCTCGCAGGGTGTCGAGCACGGCGCGAACGTCATCGTGGGGGATGCCGGTGCGGCTGACGATGCGCTCGATGAGGCGCTTGGTGTTCACTTGCGTCCCGGGTAGGGGCGGAATCCGGCCTCGACACGGATGCCGCGGACCCAGCGGTCGCGCTCGGTGCGCTGCTTGCGGCTTCCATAGGGGTGCTCCCAGAGCAGGGGCTTGTACCAGACATCGGGCGTCGTCCGCGTCTCGTCGAGGACCCAGCGGAAGAACTCCAGGGCCGCGTTGGCGTCGTGGATGGCCCGGTGTGGTTTGGGGTGAGGCACATCGAGCCACTGGGCGATCCAGTCCATCTTGGACCGCTCGATCCACCCCTCGGTGACGAGCATGTCCGCGATCCCGAGCGTGTCGATCCCCATGCCCACGTAGCCGTTCTTCTCGATGCTGTTGAAGAAGGGCATGCGCGTGTCTGTGAGTTCGTACCAGGCCGAGATCATCCCTAGGTCGAAGTAGAGGTTGTGGCTGAGCGGGATGGAGTTGGTGGCGATGCTGCGGAACTTGCGGAGCAGGTCTCCGAGACGGGGGTTGCGCTCCCTGCGCTTCTTCGTCCCGCGCTCGGGCCAGACCGGCGGGACGTACATGTCGAGCCGCTTCTCCTCGTGCATCAGGGTCAGACCATCGACACGGATGACTCCCGCCTCGTCGATCTCGTGGTAGCCCTGGACCTTGCCCGTGGCCTCGAAATCGATCGCGCAGATGGATGTCGGTCGCATTACCATGGGCCCCAGGATAGCTCGAAAGGGGAGGCAGGGTCCAGGGGTAGGGGCAGGGCTATTCCGGGCGTCAGAGAGGCCTTCTCGCGCCGGGAATCACCATCCAATCGACCACAGGATGAGCAGGTAGAGGCCGACCACGAGAGAGCCTGCGACGAGTCCGACGAGAGCCTCAAGAAAGAAGCGTTTCAGAGCGTCCACGGCGGCACCTCGATGCTCGTCGGGAGCCCGGAGAACACCTTCCCGGCGTGCTTGCCGCCGTTGATGGCGCATCGGACGAAGGCACGACTCTCGGCGTTCTCCCACTCCGGCGCAGGCCAGCCGTAGAGGAGAGGCGCGTCGTGGTAGCGGTTGGTCATCACGACCCGCGTCGGGCTCGGGCTCGCGAGGAAGAGGTCGCTGGCCTGTGACGTGAACCGCTTGACCATCTCGTCGTCCGGTCGTCGAGCGGGGAGACCCGAGTAGACGCACAGCGCCTCGGCCAGGCACGCCAGCAGCCGCTTCTTCGGGTCGTTCGGCTCGTCGTGCTTGGTCAGGATGTAGGCGCCCTTGGTCGAGTAGGTCACGAACTCCGCGCCGACCGGCGAGAGTACGTAGGTCTTGCCCCACTCCGGGTGGATGGGGAGCCCGGTCTCCGCGTTGACCATGGGCACGTCGTGGTCCCCGACGACGTGGACGAGCTTGCCCATCGGCGGAGGCTCGTTCCAGAAGCCCTCGACCCACTCCGTGAGGTTGATCGGCGTGCGGCTCCGGGCCGTGTCGAAGAAGAGGATGTCCCCCTCCTGCGCAGGCCAGCGGCTCGCCTCCCGGGCGACGCGCCCGAGTTCGACAGCCGCCTTCTCGATGGTCTCCAGTTCCACCTACCCCTCCTCTCCCCCCTCATGGAGGTGTCCGTATCCGAGAGCCTTGCAGACCGGGTCGACCTCCCCCTCGTTCGCGGGGCGGCGCCAGAAGGCGTTGTGTGTCTTGGGCCCCGACGTGATTCGGGAGAGCCCCCGCGCACACGCCACCCTGTCGTCGCAGCTTGCCTTCTTCGTCTCGCACCGGCCACCCCAGGTGATGGGCCTGCCGGGGAGCCACTGGAGCCGGTGTCCCGGGCGGGAGACCGACCGCAGATCGTCGCCGTTCATGAGCGCCTTGCCCAACTGGACAGCGTAGGGGCAGCGCCGGGAGCCGTACTGTGCATCCCAGCGGTTGAGCGCGTCCTCCTCGGTGACTCGCTTGTCCTGCCGCCGTGCATAGGCGAGGTAGCCCTCGGGCATCTCGCAGTCCGTCTCCAGGTTCCTGATCCACCCTGCCCTGGCGTTGCGCAACTCGTAGCCCTTGACCGCCATGATGTGGGGCTGGCCCCGGCGCAGCACCGACAGCATCGTCTCGCCGTCCTCGTCGCACTCGGTGATCCGCCGCACCGCCCCGCGTTCACAGGCGCGGCGGCGGATGTTGCGGAGCGACTGCCAGATGCCCACGCAGTCCTGGGGGCTCCCGTCCGCTTCTGCGATGCAGATCCGCAGGAAGGCGGTCAGGGTCGCGGCCTCGGACTCCTCCTCGGGAAGATCGAGCGCGGTCCCCGGGTCTTCCGCTGGCGCTGCTCCCCACCGGAACCGGCGCACTTTGCGCCTCGGTCGCTTGGGCTGGGACTTCATCCGCTCGATCTCGGCCTTGGTCCGCGCCTCGATTTCCTGACGGCGCTTCTCGTGCTCTGCCCGGCGTTCCTGCTGTCGGCGTGCGTATTCAGCGGCGATGGACTCGCGCTCGGTGTCCTCCTGGGTGACGGGCTCGGGCTGCGGGGGCTCAGGGATTCGAGGCTCCGCTCCCCCCAGGGCCTCGAACGCCACCACGACCGCGGCGGTCGTTCCCAGCATCGCGAGTGCAATCCAGAGTATCTTGCGCATGGATCTCCTCCTGTACGGCCAGTCAGGGTAGAATGGGCAGGTTGTGCCCGTCCAGTCAGCCGTCCTTGGGCTCCATGTCGTCTTCGAGCGCCGCGAGTCCCCGGTCGAGGGCGAGCCGAAGTATCGAGGCGCGATTGAAGCCGCCTCGGGCGAAGACGGCCATCGGATGTTTCTGAAACCGGGGTACGAGCTTCTCGGCCCGGTCCAGAAGGCTGCGGTTGAGATGGATCGTCGTCGCGACCTTCGGGTCGGCGGTCTTTGATGGCATGAACCCCTCCACCGATGATGTACCACATCGGTGGAGGTGCGGTCTAGCGGAGGTACAGCACCGGATCGTTCTTCGCCTCGGGGGCGTAGTCCTCGGGGCGAACGAGGGGCATGTCGTGCTTGGTGCGCCAACGCTCCAGCGCGCCCTCACCCCACTCGGTCAGCTTCACCTTCTTGAGCGTCATCTCGCCCACGGGGACCTGGCGAAGCTGGCGGATGGCGCGGATGTGTTTGCAGGGCTGTCGCCGGAAGAACCAGTCGCGGCAGGTGCACTGCCAGTGCCCACTGTTCTGCACGACGGTGTAGGTCTCGAAGTTGTGCGAGAAGCTCTGCACGGTGGCGATGGTCTTCATGTTCTTGGGCATGTCTTTCTCCTTGTTCTTGTTCTTGCTCTTGCTCTTGCCGTTACAGGTACTCGATCAGTTCCGGTTTCACGTCTGCGATGTGCTCGCCGCCCACGACCTCGATGCGGCGCACGGCCTCCTTCGTGATGCCGCCGAGGATGGCGGCGACTTCCACGAGAGTCAGCCCCTCGGGGTTGAAGTCCGCGATGTCGAGCACGCAGGAGGTCTCCGGGTCGCGCTCCCACACCTGCTCCCCCGGCACGCCGTTGATCTTGAGACTCCCGGCCCCGGTCACGTCGCAGTACGTGTTGTGGGGGCACCCGACGTAGGGGCACGGGCGCGGGACGTTCGCGCAGTCCTCGCGGGTCTTCGGGCGCCAGTACTCGCCCTTGACCTCGGGGTACTCCTCGTCACCGATGCGGAAGCTCTTCTGCTTCAGTTCGCGCATCTTCAGCGTGTACGCCATCTCCTCACCCCTCCTTGACCGCGACGAGAAGCTCCCAACCCGTCGCCCCGTGCAGCATGAACAACTCGGCGTCGGCCAGGTCGTGCTCGTGCTGCTCCTTCGCGATGTGCTCGACGCGCAGCCCCTGCTGCGCCTTGTCCTCGATCCATTCCCGCGTCGTCATGTTCGCCGTTGGTTTGTACCGCGGGGCGACCAGCACCCCGTTCTCCTCGCTGACGAGAGCCTCGGACGCGCCTCCGATGATGGGTATGCGCATCACTCGGGGAAGCTCTGGAGCTTCCGGTCATTCGTGTTCATGTCCGGCACCTCGACCTCGATGGTCACGTCGTAGGCGCTGATCTCATCGACCTCGTCGACTTCGTCCTCCCACTCGCACTGGAGAGTGTGGAGACACTCGATCTCCTCGGCGTTCTCGTCCTCGTCATCGCCTTCTTGGAGGTCCGAGATGCGCTCCTCGATCTCCTCGACGCCCTGTGAGCAGAGGTTGTTGTACTCCTCGATCGCCTCCTGAAGCTCCCGGATCTTGTCGTTGACCCCGTCGAGAATCTCGTACTCGATCTTGCAGTTCGCGTCTTCGACGGCTTCCTCCACCTCGGAGCAAAGCTCCTCGACACGGGCGGCGACGCGGTTCTTCTCGTTGTAGATGCTGTCGCTGATCTTGAACATGCTGTTGTCTCCCCTCACACGATCAGGCGCAGGACGCCGACCATGGCCTCGATGCCGTTTCGCTCATCGTGGTGCACGTCGCCGCCGTGCTCCCACGCTCTCCAGTTGCCGTCGTCCCGGCGCACCGCACCGACGATGGTCTTCCCCTCATGGACGAGCGCGAGGGCCTGCCGGGCGACCTGCACCTCGTAGTCCGTCCAGCCGTAGCGGAGCACGAGCTTGCCGTCCTCGTCGCGCAGGCGTCCGACTCCTTGACCTTCCCGGGTGCTGGTCGAGATGAGCATCAGTACTCCTCCTCGTCGTCGTCCTCTTTCAGCACCGTCGAGAGCGCCGCGCTCGCCGCCCGGCTCACCTCGAACTGGATCGGCGAGTGGGCGAGCCCGGGGTGCTGCCGCAGGTAGCGCACGAGGATGTCCTCGACGGCCTCGCGGACCTCGGCCCCCGCCTGCTTCGCCAGCCGGTCGCGCAGCCGCTGGCGGTCTTCGAGCAGCGCCTGCATCGGCGCGAAGTCCGCCGGGTACGGGATTGCGTAGGCGAAGGACTCCTCGTAGTCGTAGTCCGAGGACCGCTTCGCCAGCCGCACCGGGTTGCGCAGGTCCTCGTAGGCGCTCTCGCGCCCCCGCCCGATGGCGTCGGCCACGAGGTCCGAGAAGCTGTCGCCCCCGATCTCCAGGCTCCCGTTCTCCTCCTCGAAGCCCCCGATGGCTTGGGCGAGCGCCCCGCGCACCATCACCCACCGCTGGGAGAACCTCGCGGCGTTCGTCGCCGAGCCCAGCGAGCGGTGGAGGATGCTCTTCGCTCGCTCGTAGTCGTGGTCCTTCTTCCACTGCGCTCGCTCCACCAGCGCCCAGAACTCGTCCTCGTCCATCGGCTCGGCAGGCTCGATGACCCGCTTGCGCTCGGCCAGCGTGACGACCGCCTGGAGGTGGTCCCGGATGTTCGCCGGGATGTCGGGATCGATGTGGACCGTCGCCAGGCCCTCGGAGAGCAGCACGCTCTCGACGGCCCCGAGGTTGTAGGCCTTGACCCGCCGGGTCACCGTCCTCGTGTCGTCACCCCACGTCTCGGTGCGGGTGAGTTCCAGGGTGTCGCCGTCCATCGTGATGTTCCAGTTGTTCATGCCGTCCCTCCGTCTGGATTCAATGTAACCCCCGAGGGTGACAGATTCGGTCACCCTCAGATCGCCCCCTACGTAGTAGGGGGCAATTAGCCGAGAAGGCCCCTCTCGTGGCCGGAAGAGGCTCCGGGCTACCCTGGGTAGGGGCCGGGCCCTTCCGGGCGTCAGAGAGGCCTTCTCGCGCCATTACGCCCACCCTCGGAGCACGTCGGGCTCCTCCAGGGCGAGCTTGCCGAGCCTCGCCCCCAGTTGACACAGTGCGTCATGGTAGGCCTTCGAGAGGTGGTCGCCCGAATACTGGTGCCCAAGCTCGTGGATCACCAGGGAGACCGTGTCCTCGTTCACCTGCCGGAACCACTTGTGGCCGAGGCACTGGAGGTTGAGCGTCAGCTTCGCCGTGACGAGCATCCGCGGCTCCCCCGCCCGGAACCAGGCCTGGTAGCCCATGTTCGAGCGGCTGCGCACGATGTCGACCTCCAGCGGCATGTCGATGAGCTTCGCGCCCAGCCGCTCGATCCACTTCACCACGCAGAGCATGTCGTCGGTCCACTCTTTCGGAGGAACCGTGGGGTCGGTGGCGTTCGGGTCGCCGGGATTCGCGAACTTCGGCCTCTTCGAGGGCGTCACCTGCCCCGCAGGCTTCGCCGCGCCCACGTCCTTGATCGCCTTCCACTGGTCCCGCGTGAACGTCCTCGGCTCGATGACCGCGTAGCCCTCGGCCATCGCGCGCTTGGTCCCCTCGGGGTCCGAGGGGTCGCGGATGACGCGCTTCGGCCCGACGAGCTTGTCGAGCGTCGTGTTGATCGCCTGCTCCGACAGGTCACCCGAGGCCAGGGCGTCCTTGACCCAGCCTTCGCCAGCGGCGTCCTTGGGGAGTTCGCGGTGCATCTCGTTGAGCACCGCGGCGCGGAGCTTGCGAGCGTAGGCGGGGCTGACGTTGTCCCGGTCCATCGGCATCGGCACGCGCTGGCCGATGTCCACGTGCCAGGGCAGGCCACTCTCGACCACGGGGATGCCCATCTCGTAGAGCATCGGCTCGTAGGCCCCCGGCTCGTAGATCGTGACCGTCGTCTTGCGCCGGGTGGGGCGCATGACGCCCTCGTCGTCGGCGTACTCGGTCGGCAGCGTGACCTCGATGGTCCGCTCGGCGATCATGCTTGTCACGGGGCGCCCGTTGATGGCGAGGCTCACGCCGTCCGGCACGATCACCTTCTGGGCGGCGTCGAGAGCGCGAGCGCCCTCGTCCCGGTTCATGCGGATCGAGCCCTCGAAGCGCGAGCCCACGTCGGTGCGGGTGCGCAGGCTGCGGCGCCCGTCGCCGTTCCAGGCCACGCCGCCCGAGGTCGTCACGATGGACGCCTCGCGGCAGATCGCGATGACCAGCTTCTCCCCGAGGTTGAAGCGCCCACGCTTCTCGGCGTTGGCGCGCTTGCGGTTCGGCGCGAAGAGCGTGAAGGCGTGACTCAGGTCGTAGAACCCCTCGGGCGCGTCGTCCTCGACCACGAGCCGGTGGTAGCCCCGCGACTCGGGCTGGAGCGTCAGCGCGACCTTCGTCACGCCTGGCTCGTCGAAGGCGTTCTGGAGGAGTTCGAGCACGGCGAACTCGCGTCCGCGGCGTTCGAGCAGGTCGCCGAGACCCTTGCGGCTCACCTCGAAGGACGGCTTGGTCACGCTGCCTCCAGGTCGATGGCGGTGCCGGTGATCGTGTAGGGGCGCGTGTAGCCATCCTCGGCGATGGCTTTGAGCAGCGTGCCCTCGAAGATGTCCGCGTGGCTCTCGATGTCCCCGCTCTCGACGGCCTCCTCGGCCTGCTCGCCGACGAGTTCCACGAAGTCGTGGAGCGAGCCGAACACGCGGTCGTGGTCCTCCTCGTCGAGCATGTCGTAGTCGAGGGAGACGTGGACGACGCCGCCGAACTCGTCCTGGGCCTCGACGGCGACGAGCACGCGCCAGGTGTCCCACATGATCCCCATCGGCCACTTGTGCCAGGGGGTCTCGTTGACGAGGATGCCCGAGAGCACGTCGCGGCCAATACCCTTGAGCAAGAAGCGGTGGTAGTCGGGACACTTCATCGAACGGCCTCCCTCCAGTACAGCGTCGCGGCCCAGGTGCAGACCGGCGCGTCGTTGATACCCTCGGCGACCCACATGTCGCGCCAGGACACGCCCTGGCGGAGCAGCGTCTTCATCGTGCGCCCCACGTATTGCTGGACGTGGCGGCGCGGCCCCTTGACGTTCAGGTGTCGAACTCGGCTCATGATGCCTCCCCCTCGACCCAGGACTGCGGGACGACGACCATCGGCAGGCCGGGCGCCTGGATCGTGAACTCACCCGGCCCCGCGGTCCCGATCACCTCGACGTAGGTGCCCCGCGGCACGTCTTTGCCGTTGACGACGATGTCGCGCTGGAGCGCCACTGTCGTCTGTTTCTCGTTGGCGACGGCGTCGAGCGCCTTACCCACTGCCTGGCTGGCTGCGGCGAACTTGCCCACCAGCCGGTTGTAGAGCGTGTGCGCGGCGCCGATCGACATCGGCCCCCACTGGTGGAGGTACGCGCACGCCTCGCGCGGCGAGCCGAACGACGCGGTGACGAACCAGTCGTCGCCGGTCTCGGGGTGTGCGGCCTCGGCGTCGCGGCCCAGTTCGAGCGTGCAGTGCATCGAGGTCACGTGGTTGGTACGTGGCATCACTTGCCTCCCATCTTCGGCGTGCGCCCGTAGGCGTGCTCCTGGGCGTAGTAGGCCATGCGGCTCTCGCACTCTTTCCACTTGCGCCCTGGCTGCTCGGTGTGGAGCACCTCGCCGCGGAACGTGAGCACACCCGGCGCGCCCTGGATCTGGGTCGCGCGGACGAGCCGGTACTCGGCAGGCCAGTGCGTCCCGCCGCTGCGGAAGCTCGGCTGCTTGAGCACGTGGTACTCTCCTTGCCCCTCGTCGAGCGCGACCGCGACGACCTTGAAGGGCTGCTCCTCGTACCGGACGAGGGCCTCTTCAGCGTAGGTGTGGTCCATCGAGTAGCGCATCACTTCACCTCCTTGATGATCGAGAAGATCTCGACGTTGCCGTCCTTGCCCCACTGCCAGTCGCAGTGGTTGCTGATGGTGGCGACCAGCACTCCCGCATCCCCCTTCGGGAGCGCGACGGTGACCGGGCACCCGCCCGACGACAGCACGTTCTCGTAGCCCTTCGCGTCGAGGAACTCGCGGACGCGCGGACCGAGACCCTTGCGCTGCGGGGGGAAGCATCGGCGGCAGGGCATGCGCCCGTCCGAGAACCCGTTGTCGGTGCCCTCCAGGGACACCTCGTCGACCCGCGCGCCGCAGGCCGGGAGCCCCTGGTCGTTCGCGCGGTGGAAGGTCTGCCGCTCGCGGTAGAGGCAGGACTCGTTGTAGACGAAGACATGCTTGTAGGGGTAGGGCATCACTTCACCTCCGACATGACCGCGTCGTAGATCTCCTCGGGCGACGGCTGCTTCATCGCTCGGGCCTCGTCTTCCAGGCGCTCGATGCTCTCGCGGAACATCGAGTCGGTCTTCCAGGAGAGGGTCCTGCGCCCCCGGCTGACGTACCAGAGCGCGACGTTGCCGCGGACCATGCGCAGCCAGTCCTCGCGCGTCGGGCCCGAGCACCGCTCGCGCTCGGCGGGGTCGTTGCCCATCGGGTAGTAGCCGCACAGGGGACACGGCTGCTGGAACGAGGGCTGGCCGCATCCGCCGCACGGGGTGAGGTGGAAGTAGCGGTGGCGCTCGTCCATGTCGCGCACGGCCTGGATGAAGTCGTTCAGCATGCTGCCTCCAGTTCGCGGCGCTTGTCCGCGAGAGCGGCCTCGGTCGCCTCGCGCACCACGCGCAGGGCCTCGTTGTCGCCGCAGATGGCGAGGGTCTTTTCGAGCGCCTCGATGTCGAGTCGCAAACGGCACACCGGGCAAGGCTTGGTGTCCATGGCGGGGCCCGACCCGAGGTCGAAGCACCGGATGTCGAGGAGCGCGGTCTTGCGCTCGGGCTTCGACACGGGCACGGCGGGGACGGCCAGGCCGCACACGGTCGTCGCGCTGTCGCGCGACTCCTGCACGTGCCAGCCGCTCCAACCTTCCGCCGTCAACCATGTCACCCAGTTCGCCATCCTGTTCCTCCTGCCTCTCACTCTCTAGACGCTGAGACTTGCCGCTCTCTGACAGCCTCAGATGATGTTTGCGAGAATTTTCACCGCCGCCGCGATGGGGTCCGAGGCCGTGCGGCTGATGCCGCCGTAGTCCGCCTTGCTGACCGAGCCCTCGTAGGCCTCCCACACGGCCCCGCGCAGCCCCACGTCGGGGCCCCAGTAGACGGTGACCGTGGGGTGTTCGTCGATGGCCCCGGTGTGGCTGACGTTGAAGATCTTGATGGTCCAGCCCTTCGTGTCCGCCATCAGGTCGTCGCCTGCGAACTCCGCCTGGAGCTTCGCCTGCGACACCGCGACGACCTCGAAGATCTCGCCGTCGTAGATGTCGAGGCGGAGGTGGTCGCCATCCGCGTAGAGGTCGGCGGAGATGGGGTCCGTGGAGACCCAGTTCTCCGGGTCCGTGGTGATCGTCTGGTGGCGCTTACGCATGGGCATCCTCCTCGGTCAGGGTGAAGAGCGTGCGGTGCACTCGGACCTGCGACGGCGCGCCGAACTCGGCGGACTCCGTGCGCACGGTGTCGTCGAAGTCGCGCCAGTCATCGGTGACGTTCGCATAGGCGCCCGGCGCCCACATCAGGGTCAGGGCCGCGAAGAGGCAGTCGGGCCACTCGCGGTCGACCGACTCCTCGTCGAGCACGTACCGCGTGTCGAGCACGCGGATGTGGCTCGGCGCGCCGAACTGCGCGAGGAGTTCCATGATGGTGCCCTCGAACTCCGAGGACTCGGAGTTCACGTAGGAGCCGTTCGTCCAGTACAGGCAGACCGCAGCGGTGTTCATCGTGTCCTCCAGTAGCGGGTCGTCCGGTGACCCATCGTGGTTTTTGCGAGGCCGCGCCGCGTCAGGCGCCCCGCGAACGCGGCGACCTTGTGCTCCGCGTCCGGGTGCCCTGCCTCGATGCCGACGCTGCGGGAGAGCGCCGCGAGCGACAGGCTCTCGTCGGTGCGGAGCGCACCGAGCACCTCGCGCTCGCCGAACGAGAGCGGCCCCGTGGGCGCGGTCGAGGGCGCGCGACTGCGCCGACGACGCGGGGGGCGCTCCAGCGGCGTGGGGGCCCACTCGGTCCCGTCCTCGGGGCACGGGACGTGGGCGTCGAGGCTCTCCTCGGTCTCGAAGCGGTGTCCGCAGATGGGGCAGTGGGGCATCAGTACGCCTCCTTGGCGAGTTCGCGGTACGCCTCCCACTCGGGCCGCGTGTCGGTTCCCTCGATGAGCGCGAGCGCGTACCGCTTCGCCGCAGAGAGCGCCTCGTGCCACGAGGGGAACATCGTCTCGTCGCGCCACTCACCGACCGCGAACACCGCGGCGCGGGGGTCGGGGCGTTCCCACGTCCCGCTGCCGTCGCGGATGACACGCACGCCGTAGTCGTGCACGCGACCGCGAGGCACGTAGCTGAACTTCTCGATGTAGACGAGGACGTTGCCGTCCTCGACCGTCATGAAGGACGTGGCGCCCCCGTGGACGCAGGGCTCGAAGTTGTGGAACTTGACGGTCATCCCTGTCCTCCCGCTCTCACTCTCTAGACGCCGAAGCTCGGGCATTCCTGACAGCCCGGGGCGAACTTTTTCACCCTCTCCGACCTGGGCCCCGCTGCTTCGCATCTCACGCACACCCCACCCATGTATCAATCCCCGTGCCAACACTTGTAGTATGTGATTTCAGCTACTTACGAGGCCCAAAGGGCCTCAAGTGCGTAGAGCGTTACGCACTACCGGGAAGGGTTCTTCGCACCTGGGGGGTCATTCCTCCCAGCCGTAGTCCTCGTCGCCCATCGCGAGGGCGACGTAGTTCGACAGGATGGCGGTCCAGGCCTCGTGCATCGCCATGTCACCCCCACCGTGCGGCGCGGACACGACGAGCGTGCCCCGGTTCCGCCGGATCTTGATGAGCGCGGCCAGACCGTCGTCGGCCAGGAGGCGGAAGAGTTCCAACTCGTACCAGTCGGGCGCATCCATTACGTGTGCCTGGCAATTCATCACGTTGACGGTGACATTCATCATGGGGCCTCTCCTTTTGTGGGGATTCTATCGCACGGGCAGCGTCGAGCAGAACGACGACCACGGCCCGAGCCGCGTCGGGGCAAGCTCATGGTAGGTCTCGGGGTGCTGGCCGGTCGTGTCGAGGCGCGTCCAGTCGAGCACCTCGGCCTCGCTCATGCCGATCAGGTCCGGCGCGCCCTGGACGCCGCGCACGAGCGTCTGCTGCTCGACCACGCGCCCGTCGCGCAGCCCGAAGCAGATCACGCCGAAGTCCTTGTCGTCGAGCACGCTGTCGGCGATGCGCGCGTAGAGCTTGTGGTCACTGAGCATGTCGCCTCCCGTCAATCCCGCGGCTCGCGTCGATGAGCCGCTCGAACACGCGGATCGCGCCGTGGCCGTCCGCTGCGATGTACTGCTTCCGCGAGCGCCGGAGCTTGGGCAGGTCGCTCAGCATCGCGCGCTCGCACCACTCGCAGATACCGTGCGAGATGGGCTCGTCCCCCTCGGTGAGCGTGTCGCCGCACCACGAGCAGACGCGCTTCATCGCTGCAAGTGGAGGTCGAGGGCGATGCCGCGGATGGTGCTGTGCACCAGCGGGTCACGCAGCCGTGGTTCCTCGGGGTCGAACATCGAGATCGCCCGTCCGACCTCGCGAGCGAGCCTGGTCTCCTGCCGGGAGGACAGGTTGAACTTCTCACCCACGTCGTCGTGGATGACACCCGCGATGTCGTCCGCGACCCGTTCGAGGGACGAGTCGGTGTACGGGGGCAACCTCTCCCCCATCCTCCGGTGGTGGTTCCTCCCCTCGACGAATCCGCGGTAGGCCGCTTTTGCCAGATTCCTCACGCTGCACCTCCTGGCCCGGTGAATCCCGGGGATCGAGCGCCCTTCTCCGCGAGCCGCGTGAAGAAACGCTGCATGTTGCGCTCCGTCAACTCGACGGTCTGCGCCTGATTATAGCTCCCGTCGATGATGCGCTGCATGAGGTCCTCGAAGCGGTCCATCGAGGCGTCGAAGGCGATGTCGCAGGTCACCCCGAGGCCCTTGCCGCTCATCGCCACCAGCGTCATCAGGTGCAGGATGGCGATCCCGGCCTCGGCCACGGCCAGTGGCTGGTTCCGCTCGTGGGCGTCGAGGAGCTTCGCGTGGAGCGCCTCGATCTCGTCCTTGACCGCGCCGTCGAAGGCGTCGAGCACGCGGTCGGTGACCCGCTGGAGGGTCTCCTCGATGTCGTTGTTCTTCAGCATGGCCTCTCTCCTCCTACACCCTGTCGACGCTTCGAGCGCCTCGAACCTGACATGTTTTTTCGCCCCCGGTGCCACCCGTTTTTCTCACCGCTGGGAAGGCCTCTACACGGGTGTTTCCCGGGCCAAGACGGCCCCTCTCGTGGCCGGAAGCTCCCCCGAATACCAGGGCCTTCGGGGGTGTGCTTCCGTCGATCCTGAGCGGGTGTTGTAGACGCATCTAACTAGTCCACCATCACGCGCTTCGGGAGGGCGATTGCGCTGGTTCTCCTGCACGCGGGGCACCCGACAGTGCGGTCCTCGCCTTCGAGGACGAAGACCTCGTCCGCCGTCCACACGAAGCTCTCGGGCACCGCGGTGCGCACGGGCATCGTGAGGCTCGCGCCGCAGTGGGGGCAGTACCCGTGAAACGCGACGGCCTGGAGTTTGACTTTCTTCATGACTCCTCCGTGATGACGAGCATCCGCTGCCAGCGGCGCAGGGTGCCATTTCCCGCGGGGAGCAGGCGGAGGTCCGTCGAGGCCCGGAGACCCAGGGGGCGCACCGCCGCGTCGATGCGTCGGAGCATCGCTCCCGCGCTGCGCGAGTACCGGGCGCCGTACTTCGCCGCCTTGCCCCGCAGCGTCGACCCGCTCCACGACTCGACGCCATCGAGGAGGTTCTCCTGATAGACCCCCCGGGCGACCTCCCCGGCGTCGATGGCCTGCTCGATGGAGAGGTCGTCGATCTGAGTCTCGTTGAGGAACGTCATGACTGCACCTCCTCCGCCAGGCGGTCGCACGTGTCGTAGTGCTCGCCGTAGCCGTCGAAGCTCTGCGGGTAGAGCCCCAGCGACGCGAGCTTGTCCATCACGAGGTAGACCGCGGAGTCGCCCTTCGCGCCGTCCGAGCCGGTGCCCTCGCACGCGGCGTCGACCGCCTCGACGAGCAGCCTCGCGATGGCGCGAGGGTTGACGCCGTCCTGGCACATGAGAGCCTTCTTGTGGATGTTCATGACTCCTCCAAGATCTTCAGTGAGGCCTCGGCCTCGTGCAGCGTCGGCGCGACGTCGAGTCCTTCGCGCCAGGCTCGGACTGCTCCACCTCGCCGGGGGATCACGTAGTAGCCGGGCCCCCAGGGGTAGGGGTCGAGCCTGCCGTTGTCGTAGTGGCGGATGCGGCGACGATGGTGCTCGTCCCGCCACACCTCGGTCGCGATGAGCCTCATGACGCCTCCCCGGTGAACAGGTCCAGGGTCTGGACCTTGCCACGCACCTCGCGGGTGGCCGTCACGATGCCCTTGACGCCGAGGCGCCGGGCGCGCTCGACGTCGTCCAGGCCATACCGCGCGTCGGCGGCATAGTGGTAGCCCCGCCGCTCCTGCTCGGCGACGCGCAGCGCGGTCTTCATCGGGACCATCGCGGGGCTCCCCGCCGTGTAGCGCGGGGCGACGTTGAACCGCACTCGCGCCCGGGGGTGGCGCTGCACCCACTCGTCGAGCCGCTTCTCCATTTCGTCGTGCGTCATCATCTCTTCACCTCGACTCGCCTGGGCGTCCCGACCTTGACGGTCTTGCCGCAGTTCTCGCAGGTGACCGTCGAGGCCGCGTCCACGTCGTAGACCCACCACGTGGAGCGCAGGCTCTTCTCGGTCTCGATCGCGTCGCCGCAGTACGGGCACTCGGCCTCGAACGCGACCGCCTTGAGCTTCAGGTTCTTCATCCGTACACCAGCTTCCCGAGCAAGCAGCACTGGATGAACACGTCACCCGTGGTGGCGTCGGTGCTGTCGCGCACGACGTCCTGCCAGTGGTGGGGGCAGTCCCGGGCCATGATTTGGACGCCGCGCCGGATGGCCTCGCCGTCGAGGGTGTGCTCCTCTCCCGACTCCATGTCGCGGCACACGACACCCCCGCCTTCGGAGAGCGGGTAGTCGATGTGCTTGAATACCTTCCCCTCGCCAAAGTTCCACGTGTTGGTCGTCACGGTGCGGACCGTCTCGGGCTCGATGTAGTCCTCGATGCGCAGCCAGTAGTTGACCCCGCCCTCGAAGCCGCAGGCGAGCAGCCCGACAATCGTCTCTTCGTTCACGGTCGTGGTCGTGGTCACGGTCACGGAATCCTTCATCTCAATCCCTCCACCTGATGAACGCTGCCCACCAGTGTTCTCTGACAGCTACAGTGCGGCACCCTTGAGATTCGCGAGGGCGCGGCGGTCCTGCCGGTTCTCCGACTTGAGCTTCTCGATCTCCTGCTCCAGCCTGGCGACCTTGATCTTGCGACCCTCGACCCTGCTCTCGATGCGCTCGCGCATCTGCTCGGGCGTCTCGACCGGGGGCTCGCCGAACTCGATGCCGTCGATGCCCCGCGCCGCCGCGCTCTCCAGCGCCGCCTCGTACATCTCGACGAAGCTCCCGACGTAGTCGGGCCCGTCGTCCTCCGTGAGCGTGTGCACGAGGACCCACGACGGGAGCCTCCCCGGCGTCCGCGCGACGACGACCAACTGCGACCCCCGGAACGAGAACTCCGTGTCCATCATCTCGTTGATGGTGGCGCGGGTGCCCTCGTTGAGCGGCATGGTGACGAAGCGGGTGTCCCGGCCCCCTCGGATGGAGGAGTAGCTCCCGCCCGACGCCTTGATCGTCTTGCCCCACTTGCGCAGAAACGCGGCGTCGGCGCTGTACGCCGAGAGGTGCATCTCCAGCGACTCGGGCTCGCCGAAGGTGACGTACTGGGGGGCCTCGTTCTTGCGGAATATGGCGACGGGCTGGTGGAACGTCTTCATGCTCTTTCTCCTACTCTCTCAGACCCCTCAGAACGCCCCCAGAAGCCCGGGAGGGGCTCCCGGGGGCCTTGGTACTCCCGCGCCTCTAGGCGGCGTCAGAGGCCCCGTCACGCCGCATGGCGACGGCGTAGGTGGCCTCGTCCACCTGGCGGCGGTACTTGCGCACGATCATCTGGCCGAGCGCCGCTTCGCGGGGCGAAAGCTCGGGCTGCGCGGCGAGCGCCTTGCCGACCGCGGTGTCGATCTTGTTGAAGCCCCAGCCGTCACGCTCGCGAGCGCCGTCACAGGCGGCGGCGACCTGGCGGAGCGCCTCGTGGACGGCCTGGGAGTTCGCGGGGGAGAGTTCACGGGCGACGCGGATGACCTCGGCGCGCTTGGCCTCGCGAGCGGCGCTCTTGCGAGCCTGCTCGGCGGCACGCTGCTCGCGGCGCTCGGCGGCTTCGCGGGTCACGCGGCACTCGCTGACCGAGAAGCTCTCCTCGATGTCGTCGGCGCCGTTCTCGATGGCGGCGTCCACGTCGACCCCGTCGTGCCGGGTGTCGAGAGCGGCGTCCTGGACGGCCTGCTTCTCGATGAGCGTCCGGGCCATGGTCTCGTCGATGGACCCTTCGAGCACGATGTGCTGCACGGTGACCGAGGCGGTCTGGCCGATGCGGTGGCAGCGGTCCTCGGCCTGGGTCACGTTGCCGGGCACCCAGTCCAACTCGGCGAAGACGACGTGCGAGGAGGCGGTCAGCGTGAGGCCAACACCCGCGGCCTGGATGTTGCCGATGAATACCTGCGCCTGGCCAGCCTGGAAGGCCTGGACGGCGGTGTCGCGATCCTTCATCGGGGTGTCGCCAGTGATCTGCACGCAGGTGAGTGGCTCGTCGGTCTTCGACCCGGCTTCGAGCTTCTCGCGGATGCCCTTGACCACGTCCTTGTGGTGGGCGAAGACCACGACCTGACCGGCGGAGGAGACGACGTTGCGCACGTGCTCGACGACGTGCGGGATCTTCGCGACAGCGGTCTCGCGGCGGAGCGCGGCCATCTCCTCGAAGGCCACGCGCAGGGCGTCGCGAAGCTCGGCGACCGCGGCCTCGTAGGCCTCGTCGTCATCCGCTGCCTTGGCGAGCGCGGCGGCGACCTGGAGGCGAATCTCGGTCTCCTCGCGAGCCGCGATGGCCTTCTGCTCGGCGCGGACGTGCTTCGCGGCGCCGTTCGGGGGGAGCACGATAAGCTGACGACGCTTCGCCGGAAGCTCCTTGAGCACGTCGGCCTTGAGGCGGCGCACGAGGAACGTGGCACGCATGCGCTGCTGAAGCTCGTCGAGGTTCGACGCGCCCGAGGTGTCCCAGCCGTAGCGGGTCTCGTGGGCGTCGCAGTAGCGGCGAGCGAAGCCCTTCCACGAGCGCCCGAGGCTCTGGGAGTCGAGGCTGCGCACGAGCGCCCAAAGCTCGATGGGGCGGTTCGGGATAGGGGTGCCGGTGAGGAAGATGCGACGCTTCGCGTCGAGCGCGGGGAGCGCCTTGGCGGCGTCCTTGTTCCAGCGCCCGAAGACCTCGGAGGTCCGCTGGGCCTTCGGGTTCTTGAGGTAGTGGGCCTCGTCGACCACGAGCACGTCCCACTCGGTCGAGTGGAGCACGTCGTGGTGGGCCTTGAGCACGTCGTAGTTCACGATGACGACGTGGCGCTCGGAGAGCGCGGGGATGGTGGCCTTGCGGCCCTCGACGACGGTGAAGTCGAAGTCGCGCACGAGCCACTTCTCGGCCTCGCGCTTCCAGTTCAGCCGGAGGCTGGCGGGGCAGATGACGAGCACGCGCCTGGCGCTCTCGTCGGCGTTGATCACGCCGAGCGCCTGGATCGTCTTGCCGAGGCCCATCTCGTCGCCGATGAGCACGGCGTCGTTGCCCAGCGCGAAGCCGATGCCAGCGCGCTGGTAGGGGAGGTAGTCGAGGCCATCGGGGGCCGGGATGTCGAGGTCGGCGTCCGCGGCGCGGGAGGCGTCGATGCGGCCCTGGACCTCGGCGAAGGCTTCGCGAGCGGCGGCGAACTGCTCGCCGTCACGCATGCGCTCGGCGTAGGCCTTCGAGAAGCGAGCCATCGCCTCGACGGCCTGGGGGAACATCTCGACGGGCACCGACCAGACCTTCGCCTCACCGTTCCAGCGGCGACCCTGGATCGACTTGACGGTGGCGACGAACTGGGCGTCGTAGGGATGGGGCACGGTGAACATGCCGTTGTCGACGGTGGAGGCGGCGGTCTTGGCGGCGCGCTTCGCGGCGACGACCTTGTCGGCCTGCGCCTGGGCGTCGTCCTTGCTCTCGGGGCAGCGGGTGTGGACCCAGCCGTGGGGGCGGACGTTCGAGATGTCCGTACCCTCGGGGTAGCTCATCCCGCACCGACGACAGATTCCCGAGTAGCGTGCCTTCATGTTGCCTCCTGCCTCTCAGACGCCGGGGAGTGGCGGTCTCTGACACTCCCCTGAATCTTTTTTCGCCGCCCGGCCTCCGTGCCGAACACCCAGCCTATGTATCAAGACCCGTGCCAAAACCTAAGTACCTGAAAACACTAGAGGCAAGTGCTGGAAAAGGGTCTCAGGTGCGTAGAAAGTTACGCACTTCTGCGCATTCCGGTGCGCACCAGGGGGCTCTTTCTACTACCTTTAGAGGGGTCAGGCGGGGGGAGGGGCTCAGCGTCGGCGGAGGTGGTGGCCGTCGAGCCTCCACCCCTCACGCGACAACACGTCTGCCCACTGGTCCTCGCGCCCGATGTCCTGACGACCGAGGAGCCCCGCGGCCTCCTCGGCCTCGGTGAACGCGGCGAAGGTCTCGTAGCCGGGGTAGTCCGGCGCGACGAAGGTCTCCTTGCGGTGGAGGATGGGCCGGTTCCTGCGGTAGGTCGCGCGGCGCACACCAGCCGGGCTCACCGTCACGGCGCGGAGCAGCGCGGGGTGTGGGTCCTCGTCGAAGCTCTCGTAGTCGAGGAAGCTGACGACCCCCGCGGGAGTGATCTTGACGAGCGTGAGCGTGTCGGTGTCCGGCTCCGCGATGGCGAGCGCGTCACCCACGAGGTCGAGCAGCATCGGCGGCAGCGTGTCGAGCGCCGTGACGTGGACGTAGAGCGCCCCGCCGACGACTTTGCCCACGGGGGCTTTGCGGATGGCCTGGGGGATGGTCATGGCCGGATTCTATCAGAACTCGGGGTACATCCCGCGGGGCCGCGGCACCCCGGAGCGGACCTTGCGGATGGCTTCCACGAGGAACTCCATCTCCTCTTCGGTCGCGCCCGAGAGCGAGCGGGTGCGGTAGAGCGCGATCGCGAGCGCGTCGCCCGAGCGGGTCTCCTCGATGAGCGAGACGATCAGCGCGAGGAGGACCTCGGCACGCACTGGCGGCGATCCGTGATCGGCTCCCGCCACCAGGAGTTCAGCCCCGCGCAGCAGCCCTCCCCGATGCTCAGAACCTCGCGTATGAGGCTCCGGCCCTTGGCCGTCTTCATGGTCAGCAAGACTCCGCATCGGTGCACTCCTCCGTCAAACACGAGTTCCGGGCACCCGCTCCGCCACCCCCCGCGTGCCGCAGCGCGCATGCGATCGGTGAAGATCGCGCAGGGCGCCTTCATGCAGCAGTAGCCGCAGCCGACGCAGTCCCTCACGTCAGGTGCCGCAGCCGTTGGGGCACACGCTCTCCCCCGTGCGCTTGGCGGTGAGGTCCCACTTGTGCTTGCCCATGAGCCCGGCGTCCTTCATCCACTCGCCGCACCTCGGGCAACGCTTTCGCTCCCCGCGGCTCCTGGCGTTCCCCGCCATCGGCGGCGGGTTGGCCTTGGCCTTGCCCTTGTACTCGGGCAGGCCACACTGGCGCGCCAGTTCCCGAAGCTCGTCGGTCATGGGCGAGAGGTGCTCGACGGGCAGGGGGCGCATCATCGCCATGTCATGGGCCAGCGCCGGGTTCTCCTTCATGACCTCGATCCAGGGCTCGGGCCAGTAGAGCACGCCTGCCTCGCGGTCGAGCAGGATGCGGGACGCATGGTCCCACTCGCAGCGAGCCAGCGCGTTGCCCAGTTGCTCGTGGAGCTTGTGAAAGGTCTCGGTGTTCATCTATCTCTCCCAGTCCCGCGGCAGCGAGCCGCCGCGTTGAAGCCTCGTGTCGAGCGCCATGGTCAGTTCCACCATGCGCTCGAAGTCCTGCGGACTGCCCGACGCCCAGAGCGCGCGGATGTCCGCGAGCACGTCGTCGGGGTTCATGTTCATGCCGTAGGGGTCGACCTCGGCGGTGTAGCCCTCGTGGATCACCTGGCCTCCCCTCGCCCCCAGCGGTCGATGAGCGTGAACGCCTCGGCCCAGGTCCCCACCTTCGTCACCAGCGGGTGGTGCTTGAAGAAGTGGTCGAAGGTGGCCTCCTGCTCGACCACGATGACCGGCAGGTTCACGCCGAAGGCCGCGCCCATCTCGATCGCGGCGCCGGTCATGTGCGTCTTCATCTTCGGCTGCATGTAGATCACGACAACGTCCGCGGCCAGAACCCCGACGATGTCCATGTCGGCCCGGTGCTGAAGCTCGGCGACCCGCATCTCCGGCTCGTTCTCGAACCCCTCGGTCCAGTCGACCGTGACCGCGTGTCCGCTGTCGCGGACCGCCTGCATCAGCGAGCGCGCCTTGGGGATGTCGCTGCTCGTCGTGGACAGGTAGACCTTCATGTCATGTCCTCCATGGCTCGTCATCATCCGAAGTCGTCTTGCGCCCGTGCGCGTTTTCCCGCGCCTCGATGATCCTGTTGTAGAGAAGTACCACGTCCCCGACGAACTTCTCGTCGATGTGCCCCTGGAAGACACGGCAGTGGTAGAAGCACCCCCACCGGTCCTCCTCGTCGGTCCCGGTGCGCCGGTCGAGGGGGCACCCGCCAGGCGCGTCGCGGGGGACCACGCGCTGGCGTTCCTCGAAGTCGTCGGGGAAGATGTGGTCGTCGGCCTCGGGCCACTGCTCGATGTCGTTCGAGCACATGCCCCAGGAGCAGTGGGTGTCCTTGGCTCCCACCTCGTCGCTGTCCCACGCCTCGAACCGGAGACCCTCTTTGATGCGCCCCAGCATGCGCCGGAGCGCGTCCTGCCACCGGCCCTCGCCGAAGGGTGGGTTGATGGGCGTGTCCATGACTGTTCGTCGTCGGTTGTCGGTCATGAGAAGACCCTAACCTGGGCTGGGAGGGAAGTCAGATTTTCTGCATGCCCACGTGCGTGAGCCCGTAGCGGACACGTCCCCAGCGCAGCTTCTCGGAGTCGTCCACCTCGAAGACCGAGCCGTGCCACGCGCCGCCGTGGGCCACCACGCGGTCGCCGATGGTCATGTGCTCGGCGGTCTCCAGGTAGACCATGCTCCCGTCGTCTTCGAGCGCGGGGTTGTGGACGTGGTGCTCTCTCACCCCTCTACCTCCGCCACCGGCTTCTCGAAGTACTCGCGCAGGATCGGCGGGAGGTCCTCGATGTCCGCGCCCTCGATGAGCGGGGCCATTGGTTGCGAGTTGTAGGTGTTGATGAACAGCGTCCGGCCCGGCATGTCGAGCGCCGCCGCTGCGGCCTTGCCGCTGTAGGTGCCCTCCAGCGTCATGCCGTGCCCGGCGAAGTGCTCCATCGCCTCGACCGCGGCGTGGGTGTAGACGGCGTAGCCGTGGCCGAAGTAGCCGTGCATGAGGTTCACGTCGTCCTTCGTGACCCGCTGGGGGAGGCGCATCCGGCGCAGCGCGCGGTTCGCCAGGTGGCGCACCATCCACTCGTTGGCGATCTTGTCGGAGTAGGCCCGGACGCCCACGATGTTCGAGCGCAGCCTGGTGAGCTTCTTCCCCGCCACGAGCCCGGCCAGCGTGCCGGTCGAGCCCACGGGCACGACGATGTTCTCGGGCTCGGGCACGAGGCCGCTCGCGACCTGCTCCTCGATCTCCAGCGCGAGGTTGACCGCGCCCAGGACGCCTGTGACCGACGAGCCCCCGATCCAGAGCAGCGCCGAGCGGCGCCGGGACAGGAGCAGCCAGAGCGCCATGAGGTAGCCCCGCACCTCGCTCTTGACGGGGTGAAGGTCGCACTCGTGGGCCTTCATGGCGAGCAGGTTCGTCCGCAGGTTCTTCTGCACCGGCTGGGGCACGAGCACCGCCGAGACGTCGAGCGCGAGGCGCTGGGCGTAGATGCTCGTGGCCGTGACGTGGTTCGAGCCCACGCCGCCTGCGGTGATGACGCGGGTCTTGCGGCGCTGGATGATCTCGGCGAGCGAGAACTCCAGCTTGCGCACCTTGTTGCCACCGTAGCCGCCCCCGAGCATGTCGTCGCGTTTGACCCAGAAGTCGTCGTCAATCTGCACGACCGGCGTCTCGCGGACGCCCAGGGGGAGCCAGGGGATGTGGCGGCGGAGATCGGGCCACCGCTCGAATATGATGGGGGTCGTCATCCTACCCTCAACTTCGCCAGGTCCCAGGCGTGGTCGTAGACATGCAGGCCCTTGGACTGGCAGATCATCTCCCCCGCCTCGACGCCGATCTCTCCGGCCATGTACTCCTGCATGAGCCGGATGGCTGCGAGGTTCGCGGGGAACCCGCCCCAGAGGTCCCAGGAGCGGAAGTAGATGATGAAGTGCAGCGCCGGGGGCTCGCCCTCGTGCAGCCCGTCCGGCGCGATGATGCGGCAGTCGATCTCGCGCAGGCACGGCGGGTCGGAGAGGTGGATGTCGCTCGGCTGTGCGATGCTCATCGAGCACTGGTTGGTGCCGTGGTTCTTCTTGAAGCGCTCGATGACGGTGTCGACTTGTGAGGGGGCGAACTTTTCACATTCCGTGCCCCCCATGGCCTGGAGAAAGCGGTCGTCTCCAACTTCTTCGAGCGTCAGGCGCCGCGTCAGTTCCCCAGCGAGTCGAGCCCCGTAGGTGTATTGCTCGTTCTTCGCCAACGCATCGGTCAGGAGGTACGGCAGGTACTCCTCGACGTACTCCATCGTCGTCGGGGGCGGGGCGTCGATGTGCGGCGGCATCTCGGGCACGAGCGGCCTCACGCCCGGGTGGGTGATGTGCACCGCGACGTAGTCGAGTTCCCATCGCTTCTGGCCCTCGTAGGAGCCCTCCTCGACGGTCCACTGGCGCCCGTGCTTGAGGCAGGCGTCCACGCACAGGAACCAGGCGTCAGGCAGGTCGCGTGCAGAGAGAAAGACAGGTGTCAGCATGATGGTGTCTCCTTGCGAAGGTGCTCGATGCGCTCTGCGGCGTTCGCTGGCGGGTGGTGTCTCCCCTCGTCGTCGAAGTAGCCCCAGGACTCCCGGCCCATCTCGACCGCGGTCTCGAACATGATCTCGTCCACCCTCTCCTTGCCGAGCCGCCACACGGCGATCTTGTATCCCAGCCACAGGATCGTCTCCGCGATGAAGACCCTCAGTTTCCGCACGACGGCTCCCCCTTCCCGATGATGAGCCGCACCTCTCGCAGGCACTGCTCCAGCGCGCGGACGCGGTCGACCAGGCGCTGGCTCTGCTCCGCGAGCTTGTTGTAGTCATCCGTGAGGTCGTGGAACTGCGCCTTCCAGCGGTCCAGCGCCTTCTGGTTCAGGATCATCGCGCCCTCGGTGCACTCGTGGCACATCGCGAAGCCCTCGGGTGGGACGGCGCCGCAGCCGCCCTCGCACCGCGCCGTGTCGGTGGGCGCCGTGTCGGCGGTCTCCTTCTTCTCCTGGCACCCGGGGCAGGTGTGGTGCGTGCCCATCTCGGTGAGGCGGACTTCCCACTTCGCCTCGGCCTCCGCGGAGTGGGGCTCCTCGTGGCCGCACAGGTCGCACTTCATGTGGACCTCGACCTTGTGGATTTTCTCGCTGATCAAAACACTCCTCCTATCGAGATCTGCGCCGTGCCCTTTGTGCCAAGAGGACTGGGCCGCGCTTCGACGACGCCACCGGCAGGTCGATCGACTCGATGAAGTAGCGGTACTTCCAGGTCGTCATGGCTTCTCCGTGCGGATGAGCACCCGGCAGGCGTCGACCGGGTGCACCGTGAGGTTGTAGGGCAGCGTGCGCACGTCGAGCGCCTTGCCGAGCTTGCGCACCTCGATGTAGATGCCCGGCCAAGGCTCCAGGCGCACGCAGTCGGTGTCGTCCAGGCGCTGGTAGGGCATGCCGGTCTTGGTCTTGTCGGGGGTCATGTTCCGATCCTCCTGACCCGAAGCTCCAGGCCCTCCCGGAGCAGGTCGGTCGTCTCCTTGTGGATGAACCCCGAGGTCAGCGGCGTCTCGGTGCCGTCGTGGTGCACGAGCGCGAAGATGGTCTTGACCAGGCGCGTGTCCTCGCCGATGGTGTCGCCCTCGTTGACGAGGACGACGAGGCGCGGGGCCTGTACGAGCTTGGGCATCAGTTCTCCTTCTCCGCGGTCAGCGCCTCGACGAAGGGCTCGATCTTCCCGTCGAGCACGTCCTGGGCGCCGCGCACCGTGAGCCCCACGCGGTGGTCCGTCACGGTGTCGCGCGGGATGTTGTAGGTGCGTATCTTCGCGCCCCGCGACCCCGTGGGCCCCGTGGTGTGCTCCACCTCCTCGACGCCGTGCCGGGCAAGCTCCAGGCGCAGCCACGCCTGGAACGCCTCGCTCTCGACCAGGCGCCGGAACGCATCGGCGCGGTTGCGCTCCTGGGTGCGGTGCACCTGGCTCGTGGCCTGCGCGCCGGAGGCGGGGTGCTTCACCGTGACCTTGGTGTCGCGCTTGTTGACGTTCTGGCCCCCGGGGCCGGACGAGCGCGCGGTCGTGACCACGAAGTCGCCGTTCGCCTTCGAGAGGGAGAAGAGGAGTTCCCGTCCGTCCGGCATCACTCGTCCTCGATCGCGTTGAGGAGCGCCTGGGCCATCTCCCGCAGCCCTTGTGCCGCGGCGCGGATGGTCGCGCCCTCGGTGGTGAAGCCGTGGAGGACGGTCGCCTTGCCGATGTTGGCGTGGAACGTCTTCTCATTGACCTCCACCGTGAACTTCACCCTCGCCCGGGTCAGCGTCCAGACCTTCTGGGTCTCCCACTTCCCGTGCTCCGGGGCCTTCTTCTCCCTGGTGCGCCTGTGGTGCTCTTCGTCGTCTGCCATCGCGGCTGCTTTGAGTCCGTCCATGTCCTCACCCTATTCGCTGTTGGCCCGGGAGTCAGATTTCTTGCTCAGTTCATCTTCCCCGCGGCGGCGTCGGACCGCTCCGCGCTCTCGCGCATCGAGCGAGCCATGACCTCGAAGACCCGCGCGATGTTCTCGAAGAGGCCGTCGCCTCCCATGTCGGCCACGGTCAGTTGGGGAGCGCCCACCTTCGAGAAGTCGGCCTTGAGCAGCACCTTGCCCTTGTGCCCGAGCACGAGCACGTCGTCCTCATCGGACTGGATGTCGGTCCCGATGATGATGCTGTTCACGGCTCCTCCCTCGCGTAGTACACCGGCTCGCACTCGCCCCAGACCTTGAACTTCGCCACCGGCACCTCGTCGTTCTCCCCGCGGTTCTGCCACACCTCCTCGTCGGTGACGGCGAGGACGACCTCGGTCCTGCTCCCGGCGATGGAGAACTCCCCGCTGTACCAGTCGTCCTGGCGCGCCCACTCCTCCGCGGCGCTCGCCTCGTCGAAGGTGTTGACCACTCGCCCGTCGCCGGGGTACTCGTCCCGGTCGGGGCACCAGACCCGGAAGAGGTGGCTCATCGCCGCCCCCGGCAGAACGAGCGCGCCCGTTCGATGGCGAGGCGCACCTCGGCGTAGGGCCAGATGATGCAGATCCAGATGCAGCCCTCAATCGCTCGTCGGCAACTCACGCTGGTTCTCCCTCTTCTGGTTCTCGCAGTTCTCGCAGGGCTTCACCTCGATCTCAGCGGCGCCCCGGATGAAGCCCGTGTGGTTGATGTCCACGAAGGCCCCGCACTTCGCGCAGCGCGCGGTGATCTTGATCTCGATGATCTCGCTCATGGCTCCTTCCCCTCCTCCATCGCCTCCACGAACATGCGGAAGGCGTCGATGATGTCGTTGTACGAGTTGCGCTTCGCCAGGTCGGGGTTCGCGGAGAACGTGACCTGGGGCACGCCCGAGGCGAACCACTCGGCGCGCAGGACCGTCCCACCGTCCTTGTCGCGGAACACGACGGACTTGCCCTTCATGTCGATCTCCAAGACGACCACGTCGCCGACGCCCAGGAGGAACTTGTCCTGGGTGTGGGTGAGGTTCTGCCCCACCCGCGGCCCGATGATGACGCAGCGGTTGGCGTTCAGCGTCTTCTGCTCGATCTCGATGTCGTCGCTCACGTTGTCCTCCTCGAACGGAAAGCCGTAGATGAGCCCCCCGCGGGGGCGCTCCTTCTCGATGGTGACCAGGCACGAGACGCAGAGCCCGGTCGCGGTGTCGACGTGCTTGAGCTTGCCGCACTCGCCGCACCAGGCCTCGACCATGAACTCCTCGGTGACCGCCGCCCTGTCGCGCTGGGTCACGACCCCTCCCTCAACTCGGCCTTCCTCGCGATGTCCGGGTGCCGCGACCAGCCCTTGTGGTGGCAGGACGCGCACTCGTACTCGTAGGCCACGTCGCCCCAGTTGTGGTAGTTCATGCCCTTGCTCTTCTGCGCGCGGGTCTTGCCGGTTGGCTCGATGACCTCGATGCGCCTGGTCCCGCAGCCCTTGCACGAGAAGGCGTAGGGCTGTCCTGCGTAGGCTCCCCGGCTACCCATGGTCCTCCCCCTTCGTCCGCACGAAGAGGACGGTGGGCTCGACATTGAAGCCGTTCCACTCCACCACGAACTCGAAGCGCCCGTCTTCGACCATCTCGGTCAGCATCTCGAAAAGCTCCCGGCGCTGGAAGTCGGGCCGGTACTCGTGGCCGTTCATCTCCTGCGTGGCCCCGCGCCAGGTGAACTCCTCTTGCTCCAGGCACCACTGGCGCATGGCCCCTCTCAGGTCGTCGGTCTTCTTGCGAATCCTGGCCTTGTAGCGCGTCATCCCGCCTCCTCCCGCTGCTCGTCACACCAGGCGAGCCACTTGTCCGCCCAGTGGTTCTTCTTCTGCCGGTACATCTCCGCCTTCTCTTCGGCGTCTGCGCGACGCTTGGAGTAGATGCGGATCGCCTCCACGTAGACGCCCTCGGGCGTGGGCCAGACGTGGTGCTGGTGCGGGTAGCGCGTCAGGAACCGCTCCTCGACGCACCAGCGTTTGTTGCCGCCGGACGGCTTGGAGAGGTAGATGAGCCGCGCTGGCACGACCTCGCCGCTCTCCTCGGTGAAGCCGTCGAAGGGCGTGTCGGGAGAGGCCTTGATCTTCTCCAGCCAGGCCTTGCGCTCCGCGACCAATTCCTTGTAGCGGCAGCTTGTCATGACTCCAGCACCTCCCGCAGCTTCACCACGAGGTCCGCGCCCGAGCACGTGCCGTCGTCCCCCAGCCCCCACCGCTTCGGCGTGTCGATCACGCACAGGTCGTTGTGCGGCTCGATGCGGCGCTCCAGCGCGTCGGTCGCGACCTTGAGCGCCTCGCGCAACTTGTCGCGCTGGAGCGTCACGTCGTGCAGGTTCTCGAACATGGCGTTGAACCGCTCGTAGCCCTCGCGGCAGTGCTTGCAGCGCAGCGGGTATCGGGCGCTCCGCCCCTGCTCCTCGGCGAGCACGGCGTCGAAGATGCGGCAGACGAAGTCGCCCGGCCTCGCGAGGAGGTAGAAGCACTCCCCGCAGCGGCGGGAGTTCTGCCCGGCGTCGATGAGGATCATGCCAGCGCCCCGATCGCGTGACCGAGGCCGAAGAGGGCCTCCTCGACGGTGTCGGCGACGACGGAGATCGTCTTCCCGGGGGAGAACTCGGTCTCGGCGGCGTACACGTCCGACCCGTCCGGCTTCTGGCGCCGATGCACGAAGACCGTGCGGCTCTCGAAGTTGAACGTCTGCCAGGGTTCGAGGTTCATGCTTCCCTCCACAACGCCTCGTCGGCGTAGTCGTTCAGGCTCAGGTCCACCCACTCCGCGCGTTCGTGGTCGTCGCAGATGAACGCCGTGTGCGCAGGCATGGGCCGGGTGTGGTCCGAGTGCTTGTCGTGCTTGTAGCTCAACTGGGAGCACCGGCCCCAGCCCTCGCCGCTGTGCCGCCCGAGTCCGAACCGGCACGTCGCGCAGGAGTCCACGATCCGGTAGTTCATCTCGCGCATCATCGCGAGCTTGTTCTTGTCAGGCATCACGGGCCCTCCACCCTGTTCACCACCCCAGCCTCGACCGCGTAGTCGTCGGGAAGCTCGACCACGTTGAAGTAGACGACCTTCCCGTTGTCCAGCACGAAGCCCTGTATGTCCCAGACCCCCTTGCCGTAGTCGGTCTGGCGTCGTTCCTGAAGCACGCGGACGACCCGGCGCCCGACGATGTCTCTGGCTCTCATGACTTACCAGCCTCCTCCGTCGCCAGGGATGTCGATGTCGGTGACGATGTAGTCCTGATCCACACCCTCTCCACGGAAAGCGCGATCGCCGTTCTCGTCGCACCGCATGACGTGGAGAGTGCCATCCCCGTAAAACAGCCAGAGCGTCTTCGGCCATTCCTTTGCCAAGCGTACCAACGTGACGATAGCTCGTCGCTCTTCACTATTTAGGTTGTGAATCATGCCAGCACTCCTCTCAGGATCACCCGCAGCATCACCGGCCCCGGCGAGGGCTTGTGCAGGCAGAGCCGGAAGCGCACGCCGTCGTCCTTCGACACGTCGAAGGGCTCGGCGAAGCGGTAGTGGGCGACGGTGCCCGGGGCCTCGTGCCACATGGTCGCGGTCGGCACCTTGCGCACGAGCCCGTCGAAGAGCACCTCGCCGTCCTCGCGCTCGATGACGAGCGAGCCGTGCTTGAGCAGGTTCTCCATCGACGCGAGCGAGCCCTCGGCGTAGGTGCAGTACATCTCGACGACCTTGAGCACGGTGTCGGGGGCGTAGAGGAAACGCTTGCCCGACGTGATCGTCGGCGTGAACGCGCCGCTCTGTCCTTCGCGCAGGACGAGGATCCCGTAGGTGAAGCCTTCGAGGACGACGTCGTCGTCGGTCATATCCACGGTTCTCCCCCCGTCTGTTCCTCGATGAGCGCGAGGTGCTTCACCGCACTGCTCGCGCGGAGCAAGAGGTGGGAGAGAGCGGTGGTGTCCTTCCATGGGATAGAGATGGTCCAGTTCATCGCGCCGGGGAAGTACATGGTGATGTGGCAGCGCTCGGCGTCGGTCTCGAACTCCATGAACCCTTCGGTGGGGATGCCGGGGAAGTGCTCCATGTGCAGCCGAGGTTTGCGCCCCGCGTCGATCTCGCGGTGGAAGTATGTGGCGAAGCTCCCGGCGCTGTTCACGGCTTCGTGCCACTCGTCGTATGCTTGCTTGTTCATGACTCCTCCAAGAGCTTGCGCGTCTCCCGCTGGAGCGCCCCCCATTGCCCGTGGTCGCGCATGTCGGCCTCGGCCCAGCGACGCAGCAGGTCACGCAGGCGCTCGACCTCGCAGAAGACGCAGTCGTCCTCGTGGGCGGGGTTGTCTCCGGGGGTGCAGTGCTTGTTGCAGGCGTCGATCATGGCTCCTGCTCCCACCTACCGAAGCTCCTCATCTCCTCGGTGACTTCCGCGATGACCTCCGCGCTCATCCCGCGGTAGCGTTCGGGATCGTCACGCATCGCAGCCTCGACAAGCTCCTGGTCCCCGGGCCGCATCCGACCCAGCTTCCCGCGCCGTCGCGCCTCGCGGACCTTGTCCCAGTCGATCACGAGATCACCTCCCGCGTGACCATGTGCCGCGACTTGATGATGCGGTAGACCATCACACCGCAGTCCCGGCTATTCCTCTCTTCGATGAGCGCCTGCGCGTCCTCCAGGGTGGAGAAGCATCCGAGAAGGCCGGTCAGGGAGCCGCACTCGTAGGACTTCATTCCCAGCGAGGAATTCGGACCCACGGATTCTCGTATCCAGGTCTCGCCGCCCTCGACGCGGGACTCGACGTGGTACGTGGTAAAGGTTTCGCTCGTCATGTCTTCCTCCCGCACCCCTCGCACCAGCACGGCCCCTCGTGCCCGATGGGAAGCTGGCACGGGTGGCCGTTTCCGCAGTCGGGGCAGGGGGCGAACTTCGAGCACTCGTCCTGATTGTCGACGGGCTTGTGAAAGGGCGAGGCGCACTCGGGGCACTTCTCGCCGTCGTCCAGCATGTAGACCCCGCCGGTCCTCCAGCAGTACCGGCGCACGCGCCCCGCAGGGTGGTACGTGAGCTTGTCGAGGGCGCTCATGGCTCCTCCCCATCCCCGAGCATCGGCGCGGCGCTGAACCGCTCCTTGAGCGCCTTCATGCCGAGTCTCGCCGCAGTCGACGTGATGAACTCGTCCACCAGGGCCTTCGCCTCGGTCACCACCTTCTCGGCGCTGCGCTCGAACTGCTCCAGGATGAAGTCCGCGTTGCCCCGGCTGAAGTCCCGGAAGAGCCCCTCGACGAGGTCGAGGATCTCCTCCTTCTCGGCCACGCGCAGCGTGCCCTTCTTCGTCAGCAACTCCCGCACCCGCGCGAGCCGGGGCTGCACCTCGGCCCTCTTCGCTTCGATCTTCTGCCGGAACTCCTCGACCACGCGCTCGTGCTCGGCCCCGTAGTCGTCGGGCACGGGCTCGGTGGGTTTGCCGTCGCGGAACTTGATCGTGCAGGGCACGCCGTCGCCCACGTTCATGGTCGTCAGCATCGCGGCGAACTGTGCGGGGGTCAGTTCGACTTCGATGATCGGGAGCATTCCGTCAGCGCGAATCCAATCCTTGCCGAGTTCGTGCCGGTAGGAAGCGTTGCTGATGCGCAGCGAGATGAAGTCGTGGTGCTTCTTGACGTGGCTCCCGAAGAAGCCGCCGCGCTCCCCGTGGATGCGGCTGATGCCGATCACCCCGAACGAGGGGTGCTTCTTGGGCTCGTTCATGGCTTCTCCCAATCCGTGATCATGACGGGGTGTTCGTACTTCGAGTAAGGGTGGAGGCAGACCGCGACGAGCCCTTTGAATCGCCCTTGGCAGTGCGTGCGCAGCGCCCGTTTGAGCCCATCGACGGGGTTCAGGTGGTAGTTGTCGTCGAAGGGCACGCCCTCGGTGTACTTCCACTTCCCTCCGGGCTTGAAGAAGTCCACGCGGCACATGGTCGGGTCGTTGCTGTAGTGGGTCACCGCTTCACCGTCTCGCTCTTGCCCGTCAGCGTCTCGCCGCGGTCAAGCATGTCGCAGACCTCCTCGGCGCGTTCGTAGACGCGCTCGGGGTGCGCGATGGTGCCCTTGATGCGGTAGACGCTCGCGCTCTTCTTCAGCCCCTTGCCGCTGGCCTTGGCGACCCAGCGGAAGACGCTCACCGAGAAGGCCGTCTGGCTGGCCCAGGTGAATTTGCCAGGCTTGCACGCGCCGTCGTAGTCGTGGTGGCCCTCCTGCTTGCGGTCCTTCATGACTCCTCCTCGACCATGCGCGCGGGGATGGGCTCCCCCGGGCGCTCGAAGCTCTCCTTCACAACTCCCGCGTAGGGCTCGGTATCGACCCACTTCAGCTTGTCGTGGTCGGGCACGGCCAGCACCCCCGCGACGGGGATGTCCTCCATGCCCTTGATTGCGTCCCGGCGCGAGTAGTGGATCGATGTCACCCAGCGCGCCTCCCTCGCGCCCCGGCAGGGCTCGCCCACCTGGGCGCCGCACTGGGGGCAGACCACGAGCGCCGCCGAGCGGTGCGTCTTGATCCACATGCCCGAGAGGCCGGGGTGGGGGATGAAGCAGACCTTGTCGACGATGTAGATGTTCACGGCAGGTCCCTCCACCTCGGCGTGTACGACCACCGCTCACCCGCCGCGTGCACGAACCCGTGGTTCTCAAGGTCAGCGAGGATGCGGTAGGCGTGGTTCTCGTCGAGCGCGAGGTTGCGGAAGTCCTTCTCGGTGTAGGTCTTGCCGACCTCGCCCTTGGCGATCTGCTTCAGGACCTTGAGCATCCGCGCGTAGAGCGTCTCGAAGTCGAGGGCCTCGCGGTCGTTCGCCAGGCACTCGGCGCAGCGCACGGACTCGTAGCGTCCCTCGACCAGCGCGCTTTCGCGCAGGATGGCCCCGTAGGCCGCGCAGAAGTACCAGTTGGTCTCGTGGTAGGGCCCCTGCCTTTCGGCGCAGGAGCCGCACGTCTCGTCGCGGCAATCGACCTGCCGGGGCACGGTGATGGTTCGCAGCGTCACGAGGAGCCTCCTTTCCAGACCTTGAGCGCCACAGCGAGAAGCTCGAAGCCCTGTTGGTAGTGCCGCCTGCTCGCTTTCGGGATGACGACCGTGTCGGTCACCCCGCGATGGCTGACCATGACGTTGACGCCTCCGTTGGGCTTCTCGGTCGCTGCGATGACGACCCCGCCCTGCTCGTAGCGCATCGAGTTGAGGTCATCGTCGTCCCGAGGCAGTCCGTCGATGTGGTTGCTCACGACGCCTCCTCGGAGTCGTAGTCCTCCAGGCGCGGCGCCCTCGTCTGGCGCTCGGCCTTCACCTCGACCAGCGACGTGTACGGCTTGCACTTCGGCTTCACGGAGCCCACCTCCAGGCCGATGCCGCTGTCCATCGCCATCACGCTGACGGTCCAGCCCTCGGGCACGTTGACGATGACCACCTTCTCCTGCTCGTCGGAGACGAAGCTCGGTCGTTCCATGTTCAGTCCTCCTTGGGGTTCACACCCCTATCGACACGCGCCGGAACGCGGCCTTCTCCCGCTCGAAGCAGTTCATGCAGAGCACCGCGGAGTCCCCGTGCAGGCCCAAGGCCTCCCAGGCCGTCCGGTCCTCGGGGTGGACCCCGACAAAGGAGCCCCCGGTGTTGATGCTCGCGCGAGCCAGAAGCTGGTTGTGCGTCCGCACCCAGACCGTCTTGGGGTACTCACACAGGTCGCAGACGTACTCGACGGGCATGCGGATCATGCGTCCTCCTCTTCCCAACCCTCGATGGCCTCTTGCAGTTCAGCGAGGAGGTTCTCGTCGTGGGTGGTCAGGCACTCGGCTTCGAGCGACTGCGCGAGCTTCCGCGCGCAGTCGACCACGCCCCTCAACTGCTTCACGTCGTCATGAAGCTCCTGGGCCGCGAGCGCGAAGTCGACAGCGACCTGCTCGGCCCCCCGGCACCCGGCCAGCCCCATGTCGAGTTGCTGGGCGTGGGCGAGCAGCGTGGTGCGGATGCGCTGGAGGGTGTCCCCGTTCTCGGTGGCGAGCTTCTCCCAGTCGGGGATGACCTCGGGCGCGTTGAGGATCGCCGAGACCCCAGGCTCCATCTCGGGCGTGTCGAGGATCGCCAAGACCACCGACTCCATCACGCCAGCAAGCTCCCCCATCGTGTACTCCTGGCCGTGGATGCGCCGGGAGTGGAGGCTGTTTCGGACGATTTCGAGTGCCGTTCTGTTCATGATAACCACCCTCGCACGGGTTGGGGTTGGAGTGAATTTTCTTGCATCAGGGGGCGGGGGCTCTCATCTCATGATCTCCTTGCTCGGGTCGGGCGACCGCGAGCCCGTCAGGATGTCGACAGCGCACTCCCGGCACACGTCGACCTTGGTCGTCGCGCCCCCGATGCCGTTCCCCGCCGCCTGGCATACAGTGAACATGGCGACGAGGTCCCCGGAGCCCTTGATCACGACATCGGCCTGGTCGACCTCCGCCCCGCAGTAGTCACAGAACCGTTTGAGCGTCATCCTGCAATCTCCTCCGCTCTCCACGTGCCCTGGTCCACCACCCGCTGCGCCCACCCCGCGAGGTGCGCGGCCTGGGCCATCAGCACGACGTACTCCTGGGCCACGGGCGCGCTCGCGCCGATGTGCAGGTGCGGGTCGACCTGCACGCGGAAGTGCCAGTCGTCCCGGTTGGCCGGGCGAAGCTCGACCGTGACCTCGACGTAGCACCTGTTGTCGCCTTCGAGGAGGAACGCCTTGAAGAAGTTGCATCGGGCGTCGGTCGCCTTCATGCGGCTCTCCAGAAGCTCTCTGATCTCGCCGAGCGTCATGCGCCCCTCCTGTGGTCCCCGTCGTTGATACGCGCCGCGAGCGCGGCCAGGATGGAGAACACCGCGTCGGCGAAGAACTCCTCTTCCTCGTCGGTGAGCCCACCTCCGACCGTGCCGACGACATCAGTGGCCTCGGCGATGAAGCTCACCACCGCCTGGCGCTCGGCCTCGCGCCCGGCCTCGTAGCCGCGCTGGTAGTTGGTCATGCTTCTCCCCGTGTCCCGCGCCGTGCAGCGGCCTGTTTCAGGCAAGGGGGCCAGTCGCGTTCCGGGACGTGCATCTGGATGCACAGCGACATCTCTTGGACGATCTCCGTGTACCTGTCGATCATCCCGTGCATCTGCCCCACCTCCCGCAGCGCCTCGCGGAAGTTCTCCGCGAGCACCTTCGCCTCCTCGTGGGAGTCGGCGAGCTTCTCGTGGGAGTCGATCATGTCCGAGAGAAAATCCACGAGGTTCTGTTTCATGACTCCCCCCGCTCCTTGATCTTCGCCAGGCGCACCTGAAGGACCACCGCGGCGCGTTTGGCCTTGCGCGCGGCGTCGGACAGGGTCTCCAGTTCCTCGTGCAGCCGGTCGAAGTCCTGGGGGACGTGGGGCACCCCGCAGTCGCGGTCCATCACCTGATCGAAGAAGTCCTCGCGCTCCAGCGCGGCCACGGCGTCGTGGACCACGTGGGGGATGCGGGTGATCTCCGAGAGCGCCATCTGGACGATGCCTGAGAGGGCCTCGTCCTCGGGCTCTTCTTCGGGCGTGGGCTCGGGCTTGGGCTTGGGTGGTACGTACTCCGCGAGCGCGGCGGTGCCCTTGTTGGTGACGTGGTGCATCTGGTTGTCGATCTTGGCCAGGAGGCTGCACCCCGACAGGCCGCGGATGATCTCAGCGACCTCGCCCCGGGGCAGGTCTGTGTACATGGCTGCGTCGGACACGGTGAGACCGTCCCCGTGCGCGAAGATCGAGAGCACCAAGTGTTCGCGGGGCGTAAGGCCCGGGGCCACTTTTTCGTTCTCGTTGTCCATCATCCCTCCTACAGGTCGAGCAGCTTCATGCTGCCCAGCTTCTCGGTGAGCGCCGCCTCGATGGCGTCGCGTATCTTCTGAACCTCGGGCGTCGTGGGCTTCTCGGAGACCAGGCGCTCCTCCAGCGACTGGATCGCGTCGAGCACCGAGGCGTCGTCGTTCACGATGCGGAAGCCGCCGTAGTACCCGCGCACGCTCTCGACGATCCCCGAGCGCACGAGGTCCTGCATCACCTTGGCGAGGTGCGTCTTGGAGACCTCCATGTCCCCGGCCATGACCTTGGCGTTCACCACCTGCTGGGGGCGCCGGAGCAGGTAGGCGCAGGCCTGGATGGCGAGTTCGGTGCGTTGGGAGAGCTTCATGTCATCTCCACGTGATCTGGCCTTGTCCCGAGCCGCAGGCGTGCTCGCCCTCGTGCCCCGGCTCGCGCTCGCACTCGACCTCGATGCGAATCACGGCGCGCTCGCCACAGATACGCACCTCCTTGTTGATGCACTCCTCGCAGCGTTCGGCGTAGTGCATGACCGCTGGCGGCATGCCCTCGGCCTCGGCGTCCTCGTCGGTCGACGAGCAGAAGATGCCCAGGGGGGTGTCGAAGAGCGCGCAGGTGAACCGGGGGCACCGGCCCGGGGGCAGGTACGCCTCGCCGCGCCGGAATCGGCAGTTGTCCGCGCACTGGCGCGCCATGTCGTCGGAGTAGTCGGCCCAGTGGGGGTTGGCGCCGTCCCAGTGCTCGTCCTCGATGATCCACTTCATGTCATCACCCTCACACTACCGAGTGTAGAAATCCCAGAATTGGGGGGCATGCGTGTCGATGATCTCCTTCACTTCCTCCTTCGAGCGCTTCACCAACGACTCGCGCAGGAGGTTACGCGCGGGCTCACGGCCTTCGAGCGCGTGGTTGAAGGCGTTCCTGGTGCGTGTATAAGTCTCGGCGGCGCTCTCCGAGGAGCCGCGGCTATTCAGGAGCTTGTTCCGCAGGCGCAAGATGGGGAGCGGGGGAAGATCCTCCGGGGTCCTGGGCTCGTGGATCAAGTTTTTGTACCAGACCGCGCACTCATCGGCGCGCTCCGGGTTGAGCAGCATCGTCAAGCAGACCCCCACTCGAACGGGCGCGAGCGACAGGTACTGCTTCTGCGTGTTGGTCAACTTCGCCGACTGGTGCCGGATGATTTCGACCAACTGCCTCACTGCTGGGGGGGAGAGCTTGTTGTTGCGGCCCCTGGCGATCTTCCCCAAGGCACGCGCTTCGGAGACAAGGCGCGAGGATTCCCCCAGGATGTAGTGGTACTGCCGCTTCTTCGAGGTGTCGGTGATCATCTCGTGGGGGGACTTCCGGAACGGGTCGTAGGCGACGAGTGCGTGGACGCTGACGTTGGCTCTGACCAACGCTGTTGCCCGGTGATAACCGTTCGCAATCAAGAAGAGGTTATCGCGCTGAATCAAGGTGATAGGGTTCGTGTTCTCCTGCCAGGTGTTGGTCTCGTACATCTTCTGGTACGCGGCGATGTCCCCTTCGCCGAGTGGGCGGTTCTTGATCGAGGGGTAGCGCGTCACCAGGAAGGCCGCGTTGTCCAGAAGCCTCTGGCAAATCTCGGGGGTGATGAGCATGAACTTGGCCTCGATCGAGTCGGGCATCGGGCCGATACCCAGCCGCTCGAACTCCTCGTTCGTCGTCACCCGGATTTCGGTCGACGGAGCGGGCTCGGGCTCGGGCTCGGGCTCGGGCTCGGGCTCGGGCTCGGGCTCGGGCTCGGGCTCGGGCTCGGACGTGGGCGGGGGCGGGGGCGGGGGCGGGGGCAGCGCCTTCTTGTCGAGGTGCCAGCACCCCCCGGCGCCGCGACGGATGTACTCGGACGTCTCCAACTGCCGGATTTCCCGCAGGACGGAGGGTCTCTGGCACCCGCGCGCCACCACGACGGTCTCGATGAGGCGTTCGGTCGGAGTCGGGGCCTCACGCAGGCACTGGAGGATGTGCCCCCCGATGCTGCTGGAGCGCGGGAACGGAATCTGCGGCGTCTCCGCACCCGCAGGCAGGACCCCGGTTTCCGCGAATGCCCGCCCCGCGCTCGTGGTGTAGCAGGTTTCGAGAGACCCGGTCCCCTCCCGGCGCTTCGTGATCAGACCCCGGCGGGACAAGTCCGTCAAGAAGGGGGACGCCCAACCCGGGCTCATCCCCACCCCTGTTTCGACCTGGATCTTCTCCTGGACGCCGATGGAGTTCTGACGGCTGACGTCCCCCGTCTTCTCGATCTCGTGCAGCGTGCGGATGATTTGTAGCAGTCTGTTCTCGGCCACTGTCCATACCTCCCTTGTGTCCACGGCCACCCTATATCGGTTCAGGGTGGGAGAGCATTTTCTTGCACGGGTCCTTGATGAACTCGAACGCCCGGACCGACACGCGGTAGATGTGCCGGTAGCGCCCGTTGTCCAAGACGGCGAAGTGCGTCTGCGCGCAAGCGTCCACGGCAACCCCTCCACCGAGTCAAGCTCCAGCGTGCGTCGGAGGAGCTTGACTCGGATTTCTCAACCTACTCCGCGAATTTCAACAGGACAACAAAAATCCTCTTAGCTGTCCGAAAATGGCCCTTTTCTGTTGTCGGGCCTTGGCCGCGGTGCCAGAATGGCGGAAATGTCGAAGAACCCTGACGCGGAAAACCAGTCAAGCATCGTGCCCCGTGCCCAGAGCTTGACCCGGCGCAAGCCCGTGAAGCTGACGCGGCTCGCCGCCACGGAACTCCTCGGGCCGAAGACGCGCGCCGAGAAGGCGGGGCTCAAGCGCAACACCACCCAGCGGATGTACGTCTACGCCTGGGCCGACTTCGCGCGGTTCCTCCAGGCGACAGCGGACCCCGACGCCATGGCGGACTGGGTCGCGCGGCGCAAGCTCACGCCCGAGGAGAGGGAAGAGGCGGTCGACTGGCTCGACGCGCACATCACCGAGATCTCCCACCACGAGGTGCTCGCCTACCGCTCGGTGCTCCAGACCGAGGCCGGGCTCGCGCCCTCGACCATCACCGGGCGGCTCTCGGCGCTCCAGTTCCTCTTCACCATCGCCCAGCGCGAGGGGCTCATCGCGTCGAACCCCGCCGACTCGAAGCTGGTCCGGCGGGTGAAGGACTCCCGCTCGGGCGTGAAGCACGTGCTCACGATGGAGGAGGTCCAGCAGGTCATCGCGGCGCACCCGCCCGAGGACCCGGTCGAGACTCGCAACCGGATGCTCTTCGTCCTGCTCGCCTGGTCGGGGATGCGCCGCCAGGAGGCGAGCGAGCTTCGCGTGGAGGACATCGAGCAGGAGGGCAACGCGATGCTGCTCCACCTGCGGCGCAAGGGGGCCAAGCGTGACAGCATCCTCGTCCCTGCGAAGCTGGAGGCGGCGCTCACCGAGTACATCGAGGCGATGGAGATCGACGGCTTCATGTTCCCGTCCATGCGCCGGACGCCCAGCGGCGAGGTGTACGTCTTCGACCGCCCCCTGACGCCCGACAGCATCACGCACATCATCCGGGCCATGACCGAGCGCGCGTTGGGGGTGGCCTACGGGCCGCACCGGCTGCGGCACTTCTTCGGCAACGAGGCCTGGGAGCGCGGCGCGTCGATCGAGATGGTCCAGAACTACCTGGGGCACTCGTCGCAGAAGACGACGCTGGGCTATCTGGAGTTGAAGCCCCGGCGCGAGAGGTCGGCGGCGGAGTTGATCGACTTGGAGGACTCATGAGGACCCTGCACCTGGAGCACGAGGAATGCTTCAAGTACCACGTGGGCGGCGTCAAGTTCAGGCACCGCTACATCAGCGACTACCCCGGCTGGTACAGCGGTACGCCCCGCGAGGTCTACGAGAAGATCATGGCGGAGTTGACCATGATCACCTGGGAGAACAGGTTGCCCGAGGGCAGCGAATGAAGTGCTGGGGAGGCTGCGGCCTCGACGCCCCCGAGGGCTTCGAGCGATGCCACATGTGCGAGGTCCGGGAGAACACCCGGCTGCGCGAGGAACTGTACGTCACACAGTACCGGGTGCACCAGGCTCTCACCCACCTCGAAAAGTGGGACCGCGGCGAGCCCTGGGCCAACGTCAAGGGCCCGTTGAGGGCCATGCTGGTGTTGAGGGGGGAAGAGTGAAGAAGCAGCCCAAGGTGAAGCTGATCACCGAAGACCTCTGGCGCGTGCAGGAGGCCTCGCACGTGGCGTCCATCACGACGGACATCACGGGCTCGGAAGTCCGCGACGCGCTGGGCGTCCTGTGGCGCTGGGGCGGTGGCCAGGCATCTGACGACGAGTGCCTGCAAGCCTGCGAGTGGCTCCGCCAGGAGCACTTCATGACCCAGCAGGTGACGGGCTGGACCGTCGAGGACACCGACCGGCGCATGCTCGCCGCGACGGCCCACGCCGCGCACCTGGCCGGGCGCGTGGCCTTGGGCCAGACCTCCACCGAGAGCGTGGCGATGGTCACGACCCACGCCGTCAGGCTGCGGGATGCGCGGGGCGGTCTCCTGGGCGCTCTCACCCCGGCACGGGCCGAGGTGGGGCGGGTGAGGGCGCTCTACGTGCAAGAAAATTCACCTCACCACCAGCCCGTCGTAGGGTGAGCCCATGCGGACACAAGAAGAGATCGTGAAGCAGATCGACGAACGCTCCTCCGGGGACTTCCTCGGCTTCGAGGTGGACGAGTACATCCTCTTCCTCGACTACGAGCACGCCAAGCCCTTGATCAAGAAAGGCACGACCAAGAAGCAGTGGGACGAGGGCACGCTGGACGGGCGGGGAACCCCCACCGATGACGCTCTTCGCGCGACCATGCGCCAGTACCTCGACTTCGCCGTCGAGAAGATCATCAATCACCGGGGCATCTCCGCCGACCGCAGCGTGGGCCACTACCGCGCGTGGTTCTGGCTGCTGGGCGACGACGAGATGGTCGAGTTCATCGACGACAGGGACAACTACCCCCAGTACGGGGCGCCGGTCATCGCCGAGGCGCACAGGCGCCTCGGCGTGACGCTGCCCGACAACGAGGACTTCCGCCGCATGGCGCGCGGGGAGCCGTGCACCCGCTGCCGCGACGGCGAGGGGTGGGGTTGCGGTCGATGAACTCCAAGAACACCGAGGTCTTCGTCGTCAACGAGTGGTGCTTCGTCCGCTCCTCGGAGCGCGCGAGGTGGCTGCGCCTCGACCGCAGCGCCGCCTTCACCATCTGCCCCCAGTGCGGCGCGCGGCCCGGCGAGCCCTGCGACGGCGTGAGCAGCAAGGTGAGCTACGTGCACTTCCAGCGGAAGAACGAGCACAAGCTCCAGCGGGAGTTGGCCGAGAAGAGCGCCCCGGTCCGGGCGGACAAGGTCGTCATCCTGGTCGTGAAGGAGCCCTCGTGAAAGAAAATTCACCTCGCCTCGCAGGTGAGGTAGCGTTGACTCAGCCCTCCGACGCTCAGGGCTGAAGGTTCCCGGCCCCGGGGGTAGCTCCCCCGGGGTCATCATGGAGGTGGGAAATGAGAAGACTGCCCGATCTACACGAGCCCCTGGAGATCAAGCTCCCCCGGCCCGACCCGATGATGACGGTCGACGAGGCCCAGGAGTACATCACCGACCGCTCGGTCGAGGGCACGCTCTGCCCCTGCTGCGGCCAGCGGGTGCAGGTCTACCCGCGCAAGTTCAACGCGAACATGGCGACGTTCCTCGTCTCGCTGGTCATGCGCTCGAAGGAGCGTGGGTGGGACTGGGTGCACTACTCCGACTGCCAGTTCACCGGCAGGGACTACCCCTACGTCAAGGTCTGGGGGCTCGCGGTCACGGCGTCGAGCGACGACGCGCGCAAGCGCACCAGCGGCCTGTGGAAGCCCACCGACCGCGGGGTGCGGTTCGTCAACGGCGACCTGCGGCTCCACGAGTACGCGATGATCTACGACAACGCGCTGTGCGGCTACTCCAAGGGCACGATCCACATCTGGGACGCGCTCGGGTCGCGCTTCGCCTACGACGAGATGATGGGGCAGTGGCGATGAACGAGAACGACGACGGCCACACCATCGAAGCCCTCGAACCCTCGGGCGAGATGGACGCCTGCCCCTACTGCGGCCTGCCCGTGCCCATCCCCATGCCGGGGCCGAAGGCGCCCCAGGCCGGGCAGTTGTCGCTCTGCACGGCCTGCGGCGGGGTGAGCTTCTTCGAGGAGGACATGCGCCTGCGCGAGGCCACCGACGAGGAGTTGCAAGAGGTCTTCGAGGAGTTCGGCGCCGACCACATGATCGGCGCGGGGGCGCTCGCCACGCTGACCCGCCGGGGGAAGTCCGGTGCGCCGAAGAACTGGTGGACCTGCCACTCGCCCGACTGCGGGACGAAGTACCGCGGCTGCGCGCCTGACTGCCCGAAGGACCACTTCGAGCAGACAGGCGAGTGGATCGGGCCCGAGGCCCAGGTGGTGCTGCACCTGCCGGTGCGGGACGCGCGCGAGCTTCGTGAGCACCTCATGGTGCACTCCTCGACCATGGCGCGGGACGTGGGCGCGCTGCTCGACGAGGCGCTGGAGAAGTACGATGAAGCCTGACCATCGCTGCCCCATTTGTGGCACTCCTCACGAGCGCCCCCTGGATGACCCCATGCCCTGCGCGGTCTGCACGCCCGAGGCGCAGTACGCCTTCCGGCTCGGGCTCACGGAGATGCTCCTCGACACCGAGCGCAGGCGCGCGGACCGCCTCGCGCTCATCCTCTTCGCCCGGGAGATCGGCCTCGTGGCGAAGTTCGTCGCGGTGCGCGACATAGCCGTGGGGGTGAAGGACCGCTTCCTGGCGACGATCCGCCACGCGGGGGAGGGGCCGGATGCCCAGAACTAAGGTGGACACGCCGCCCGAGCGCGACATCCTGCGCGAGACCCTGGCCGACGAGGCCCACAAGGCGTGGATCAGGTGGATGGCCTATCTCTCGTCCAAGGTCTACGACCAGGGCACCCAGCACGTGACCGGCGAGCCCTTCTCCGCCGGGTGCATCTCCGAGGCCCTGGTCGAACGCTGGAAGCGGCAGATGGCCACGCCCTACTTCATGCTGCCCGAGGACGAGAAGCAGAGCGACCTGGAGCAGGCCGACCGCGCCATCCGGGTCATGCTCTACACGGTGGACCGGCTCGGCGTCGGCGCGTTGCTGGGGCGCCTGGCCGAGGACGCGAAGAAGGCCGGGAGCGCCGAACTCGCACGCGAGCTTCGAGCCGCGAGGAAGAAGGTGGAGAAATGAGCAAGAAGTACTTCCTGCCCCTGTACCGGGCTCTCTGGGAACACCGCAACGAGCCGGTGACCACAGGTCTCCTGGCGTCGGCCTCGGACCTCGACCCGCCGGAGATCAACGCGCTGAACGAGTTCGACCGCTACTTCACCCGGCGGGAGAAGCTCACGCTCGTGCAGAAGCGCCACGTCATCGAGAAGCTCGACAAGCACGAGCCCGGGTGGTGCAACGGCCTGTGGTGGGAGGACATCGCCCGGGACTACGGCGTCGACCGCGCCGTCGCCATCATGTGGGCCGCGGACGGCTACACGCCCGAGTTCAAGATCGGCGACGAGTTCCAGATCAAGGGCACCGGCTCGCGCCACGAGGTCACGGCAATCGAGGTCAGCGGCCAGCAGGTGATCTACCGCTTCAAGGTGGATGTCGGCTCCGGCTTCTGTGCCGAGGAACACGCTCTGCGGGTCGATCGCCCGTACCAGACGGTGGCGAAGAAGGACGGCGAGGTCGAGATCACGGGCGACCTCGACCACCACGAGACCCTCCAGTTCGTCTGCGACTCGCTGCGCTCGGGGGAGTTCTACGCCAAGGCCTGGGACTCGGAGTGCGACGTGTGGGACCTTCTCGACCCCGGGGACTTCGACGGCGAAGGCGAACTGGGGTACGCGAAGCTGCGCCTCATCCCCGCGCCCGAGAAGGGCACGAAGATGTACGACCCCGTGGAATGCGCCCACGTCGTGTACCTCGGCGAGGGCATGTGGGTGGACGAGGACGACTACCGGGCCCAGCCGCGTATGGGGGGCTCCTCGTTCGCGCAGTACCTCTCCAACCGCTACACCTGCGTGCGCCGGGACGGCGCGGTCGAGTTCCGCGGCGACCTCGACAACGACGACGCTCGCAAGGACATCCTCTCGCGGCTCACCGGGAGCACAAACCTGCTCACGTGGGAGGAGGAGCACGAGGACTGGTGCCCCGCCGACGCCAACGTCAACCTCATGGACCACGACCTCGTGCGCATCGAGCAGAACCCGCCCGTGGGCACGCGACGGTGGTTCTGCGGGGCCGAGCACGTCTTCACCGACCAGGGGTGGGTGTGGACCGAGGAGCAGCGCACGCGGGAGATTCTCCGGCAGAGGAAGCGGGAGGAGGGCTTCATCGGCCAGGAGGCGAGGGCGAACGTGGACCAGTTCTATCACTTCGGGTCTGTGCCCCGGGAGGACGCCAAGCAGGCTCTCTTCGCCGAGCACTACGGGCGCCCGGCCAAGGTCGAGGACAAGGACTACGGGAAGTCCTACGACAACGCGGTTCGCGCGGTGTTCGGCGACCCGGGTTCCCGCGCCGCCTCGCGCTACCGCGAGTGGGAACAGCGGACTCTGTACCAGATGAAGTTCGAGCCCATGCTCAGGGCGCTGGAGCAACTCTTCCAGGCTTCGGTTCGCGTGGGCCCATGCCCGGTCGCGGTCGGCCTGGCGCTCGTGCGCGTCCAGCGGTGTCTCTTCCGCAAGAACCCCCCTCCGATCAAGGCCACGCTCGAACAGGCCGAGGAGGCCATCGGCAAACTCGCGGATGAGCGGCTCACGCGGGAAGAGCGGTGGGATGCGGTGGCCGAGCACCTCAAGCCCCAGTACAACATCACGCGCACCTACGACGAGGTGCTGCTCGACCTGACCCGCCGGGAGATGGCGAAGCTCGACGCGCCCGAGGAAGAGCACGACGAGGGGTCACCGCTCCGCGGCCTCGACGAGTGGCTCAAGAAGCCGCTGGGAACGGTGGGCGAGCGATGAGCGACACGCGACTCCGGCACGCGACCACCTGGCCGTTGCCCTACGAGATCGAGCAGGTCGAGTACGTCCTGCGCCAGGCGTTGAAGCACAACGCGCCCGAGGCGGTGTTCCCGCTGACCCGCGACGAGTTGCTCATCCTGGCGGCGACGTGCAACGCCTGCCGCTCGATGATGAAGAGCCCCTGGCGCGAGAAGTACGAGCAGGCCCGGTGGGAGCACGACATCGAGGTCGGCGGTCTCCAGGCTAAGTTGTCCAGGCTCGAAAGGGACAGATGATGTACAGGGACCAGACTGAGACCGAGGTCGACCGCCTCATCAAGCTCAACGAGAGCACCCTCGTCCTGCTCGAAAAGAGCGCGGAGTGCTTCACGAAGGAGTCGGGGAAGAAGCGCGCGTGGCGCTTCGTGGCCATCACCATGACCCTCGTCACGGTCGCCCTCTGCATCTACGCGCACAGGCTGGAGACGCGCGTCGAGATGATGGAGGCCGAGGCCGAGGAGCGCGACGCGCTCATCGAACGCTGCAACCGGGAAGCCCGGAGTGTCGACCAGCGTTGCGAGGAGATGTCCATCCGGCTCATCGAAGAGAACCAGCGGAACCTGCTGACCTTCGACGAGGCGCTCCATCGCGCTCTGCGAGGGGCTGGCCAATGATGGCCGTCCACTGCCGCGACAGGGTGACGGGCCACGAGACCCTGCTGGGCACCGAGTCCCCCATCCCGTCGTGCAACCTGCCCCTGCGGCGGCTCGACCGGGTCTTCGCCGAGTTCCCCATCCACCAGTGGGTGATGACCGGGGGCATCGGCAACGCCGGGGAGAGCAGGGTCTACAACAGCGTCGAGGAGTTGATGCCTCTCTACGACCACTACCGGCGGGAACAGAGCATCCCACGCACCAAGAAAACACCCTGCAAGAGACCACGATGAGCGACCAAGACAAGGCACTGATGGCGTTCCTCATCGCGCTGGCTTTCTGCTCGCTCGGCGCGTTCTACTTCATGTGGAGGGGCCTGTGACCGACTACAAGGCCGCGTGCGAGGCCGCGCTCGGGCTGCTGCGCCAGGGGCAGGACGAGGAGGCGCAGGAGCTACTGGAAGACGCCCTGGGCGGGAAGTGGCGCTCGCCGCTGGAGAGGCTCGCCGAGTCTCAGCAGCGCATCAGCGAGGCCTGCGAGGAGTTCGCCGAGCTTGCTCTTGCCCACGAGGACGAGACGCCCGAGATCCCGCACGTCGAGATACAGGATGGCGTGCTCATCGTCGAGGACGACGGCTGGTGGATCAACCCGAGTGCGCTCACCCGCATCCGCCTGACTGCCGAGGTGGGCCTTGCGCGGGGGGAGAACCCCTACGTCATCGAGGACCGCATCCGCGGCGTCCTGCGCGGGTTCGTCAGGAAGGGCGTGGTGAAGAAGACATGAGCCACCACGCCTTCGTGCTCGCCTCGCGCCGCCTCCGCTTCGAGGGCGGGGGGCAGTCGTTCACCGTCCACGCCGAGCCCGGCCACTGGCTGGTGGAGTTGTACGAGGACGCCGTCGACTTTCACCACGAGCGGTTCCGCACCGCGAGGCTCTCCTCGTCGCGCAACTCGCTCATGGCGGTCAAGGGGCTGAGCACCTTCGAGCCCCGCACGGGCGACCGGCTCCACTACATCCACCTGCCCGAGGTTCGGGACTTCAAGTTCCGCGAGGCGCGCCCCCTCCAGCGGGTCGTGCGCATCGTGGGCCACAAGCGGGGCGTCAAGTGGGACGACCCCGTGGTGAGGGTGTGATGTCGAGACCTGTCATTCACGTGACCAACGCCGCGAGCCGCAAGCTCCACGGCCCCGGGCGGCTCTTCCACGCGATGGCGTGGGCGCCGTCCTGGCTCGTCCACGACGGCGGGGTGGAGATCCTCGCCCCGCCGTCGCACATGCTGCTCGCCTACCAGAACGGCTCGTTGGGCCTGGACGCCTACCGAGCCCAGTACGAGCAGGGGTTGAGGTACGTGGGCCTGGGCCCCGGGGACCTCGCCGCGTTCCGGGGGGTGGAGCGCCGCTGGATCGCGGACGGGGACACCATCGTGTGCGTCTGCGCGAAGGACAAGGCGGAGAGGGGCGAGTGCCACCGGGTGTGGTTCGCGCCGTTCCTCCAGGACGCCGGGTGGCGGGTCGTGCTCGATGGGCAAGAAATCTGACCTCTCGCCCGGCTCGGGGTAGAGTCAGTTTCAGGAGGAAGCCATGAAGTGTGATGTCCACAAGGGGAAGCGACGCGACGACTGCCTGCGGTGCTTTCTGCCCGACGACGCGGAGAACGTGCGCATGCACAACGCCGAGGGCGTCTACCTCTTCGACAGCGGGGGGAAGACCTACGCCTGCCGCCAGGGCGGCGAGGGGAACTGGTACGAGACCGCGCCGCCGAGGGGGGTGTCGTGAAGACCGAGATGATCGAGAAGGTCGAGCGGAGGTTCATGAACTACCGCAGGGGCGACGACCTCATCTCCGGCCCGTACAAGAGGCCCGACCGCCACCCCGGCGCGATCGAGCTTGTCGTGCGGCCCGAGGGGTGGGAGCGCGAGGACGACAGCGCGCTGCTCGCGCTGCACACCGACAGCCGTGCGTCGAACTGCGTGGTGCCGGTGCTCCAGGGCTCGGAGATCACCCTCGACCAGGGCATCGCGCTGCTCGACGCCCGGGGGCTCCAGTGGGAGGCCTTGGGCAACCTGCCGTCTGTCGAAGTCGACATCAGCTACCCGCTGGAGCACGACGTGACCGCGAAGTTCGGCCCCTGCCTCATGGGCTCCATCGCGATCATGACCCCGGGCTACATCCTGTGGCAGATCTGCCGCGCCTACCGGCTCATCTACGAGCAGGAGCAGGAGAAGGTGGGGACGCACGGGGTCTGGGGCCACGTGCTGGCGGACCTCTGCATCGAGGCGCTCTACCCGCACGCCTCGGGGTGGTGCGAGATCCTCGTGGGGTCGTGATGGGTGACGTCTGCGAGCGGTGCGGCGCTCCGGTCTACGTCGTCGCGTCCGGCATGGACTGGCGCATCATCGCGTGCACGTGGTGCTCGTGGCGGAAGCGGGTGAAGATGTGATCACGAGCAAGCGCCAGATGTACGAGTTGCTCCGCACCGGACGCCTGGGGAACACCTTCCGCATCTGGCGCTCGACCGAGGAGTTCGAGCAGAGCGGCTTCAAGGGGCTGACGGGCATCCGCGCCTCGGACGAGCCCGGTGCGCCGTACTGGCATCACCTCACCCCGCACCAGTCGCTCTTCGCCGTCTCGCTCTTCGAGGACATGGGCTACACGCCGGTCATCTACGAGGCGAGCCCGGACCGGCACATCGTGATGCAGGGGGAGTTCGCCTGGTATGAGGGCACGCTCTACCTCCGCTACAGCCGGGCGAAGACGCACATGCGCCACGCGCTGGCCACCGACAACAACTACGCCGAGGGGCGACGGGCGGAGGTGCTCCTGCGCGGCGCGCTGGGCCAGCGGTCCTGGGCCGAGGTGGTGTGGTTGTCGATGCTGTACCCCGAGCACGTGATCGAGTTCACGGCCTACGACTGCCCGGTGGGGCGGGAGGGGTTGACGATCTGTATCTGGGAAGTTCGCAGCTACTGAAAGGAGAGTTCTGATGAAGTACCTGGCGCTCTTGGGATTGATCTCGTTGCTTCTTTTCGCCTGCTACGTCGAGCCCTACCCCGGTGGAGATGGTGACGGTGACGGCGACTCAGACATCGACTACTGCGACCCGCCGGTCGGGGTGCAGCACTGCGTCTGGGGCATCTCGTCGTCCAACTGCACCGCCGACATGCAACTGGCCATCGACGACATCATGTTCGCCGAGGTCTGTGCGGTCGACGTCTTCGCGAACGCGGTCTGCGGGGGCTTCTCGTTCACCTTCGACGAACAGGAGGACGACGGGTGCTACGTCGGCATCTTCTGCGACGGCACGCTCTACGACGGATGGCTCACCGGGGAGGCCACGGTCGTGATCGACTGCGGCAGCACCCAGTGTGACGTCACCTACCCGATGCTCTTCTAGGTGATACCGTGAGCAAGTGGTACAGGACCATCTTCTCGAACGCCAAGACGCACGTCTTCCCCGCGACGCTCAGGGCCCGGCTCACCCGCAGCTTTCTCCAGCGCGGGTTCAAGGTCGCCATCGGCCCCGAGTGCACGCGCCAGGCAGGGGTCGACATCGGTCGCGCCCGGCTCGCCGACGAGGAGATCGTGAGCTTCGAGGTCGCGGGGCTCGACCTGGGGTTCTATCTCAGCGACGTGCCCGTGTACGCCGAGCACATGGCGACGGTCGAGCCCCGGGACGAGATCGGGCGCGGGTACTTCAAGCTGCACGGGGCGCTGCACTGTGTCTGCTTCACGCCCTGGCAGTTCCGGGCGCTGCGGCGGAAGGTGGACGAGGCCCTGCCGCGGCTCGCGCCGCTGGCCCGGGTGGAGAACCAGCGGATCAACCGTGTCTTCGACCAGATCGCGAAGTCGCCGCTCATCCTCGGGGAGGACGAGCGCCTGCCGGAGGGGATCGAGTGCGAGGCGTGACGTGTGACCTGGACGAGCGAGCCCGAGATGTCATGTGCGAGCACTGCGCCGAGCGCGAGGCGCAGACCGTGACACGGGGGCAGCTTTTCCTCTGCTGCGCCTGCGCGAAAGAGCACGAGGCCGGGCGATGAGCCGACTGGTAGTCGTCCAACTCTGGCTCGACGGGACCACCACGCTCCACCAGAACGAGGAGCGACGCATCCGCTACATCGAGTACGACAGCCGGTCGATGATGGCCCACACCCCGACAGAGAGCTACGTCGGCGTGGTGGACGAGACGACCTGGCGAGAAGTTCAACGAAAGGGGACGTGCTTCGCCCTGAAGGCGCCCCCGAAGGAGGGGACATGAGAGGCTGGTGCCGGTGACGACGAACAAGGACCTGAAGAGCCTACTCAAGCGGTGCACCCAGCTAGGCTGCACCATCACCAAGACCCGCGGAGGACACATATCCATCCGCCTGCCTTCTGGACGGCAGGTGTTCTGTGCATCGACCACAGGAGCGTGGAAACGGGGCGTCGAGAACACCCGCGCCTGGCTCCGCCGAGAGGGGGTGATCGTTTGATCATGAACTGCGACAACTGCCTCAACACGACCGACAACGAGACCTGCGACCTGACGGGGGACACGTACCCTCTCGCGCGCTCCTGCCGGGAGTGGGCGCACCGGCCCGGGAGCCCGACGTCCTTCCCGCCCGAGCCCCCGGCAGAGGAGCCCCCGCCACCGGACGCGCACGCCCGGCACGCGACGAAGGGGCCCTTCACGGTGGGCGCGGAGAAACCCCCCTGCCAGTGCGCCCAGAAGGCCCCTCAGAGGCCCCCTGAGAGCCCCGAATGCACCCCCCAGGTGCCAGGACACCCCCACGGGGTTTCCACGCAGCAGAAGACGTTCTGGGGGTACGTCGATGAGGAGACTGGCGATGGCGTCCTCTACGAGGACGAAGAAGTCGCCAACCGGATGTGGAGCGAGTTCGGCGCGGACAGGCTCTTCGTCCAGATGAAGCTCGCGAACGAAGACGAGATTCTCGAAGCCGAGCGCGAAGCCGCGCTCGCCAAGCTGACGCCCCGGGAGCGAGAGATCCTGGGCTTGGAGGACTGATGTTCAAGTGTGACAAGTGCGGTGCGATCACGGGGCCCTGCGAGCCCCCCATCATGCAGGCGGTGGGGTTCTACCGCAACGAGCACGGCGGCGCGACGGGCAACCGCCTCGGCGAGGCGAAGCTCTGCAAGAAGTGCGCGCTGGCGTTCAAGGGGACCGAGGACCAGATCGTCGAGGTGATGGGCGGCTACCGCTTCGCGTTCTTCCGGCTCTGATTCACTCGGACTCGTCGATGACCTCGTCGATCAACTTCTCGACCTGCATCAACAGCGAGAAAGCCTCCCGGAACTTGGACAGTCCGGGCTGACCTCGCTTGAAGTCGTAACGGGGGTCTCCCATCGCGTTAAGAGCACGCTCGACCAATTCGCTTGTATTCCAAGCAGCTTCATTGAGATCATCGTACTTAGGCATGTTCCTCTCCTATCCCCAAACAGAGTACCCCTCGATGTCCTCGGGGTGCTCGTCAATGTACACCGGCACGATCTGCCGCACGACCTCCCGGTCGCGCACGAACCACTCGGACTCGACGCCATGGGTGAACGGCACGGTCACCGGCTCCGCGTCGGGGACCAGCGCCGCCGTGATCGTGACGACGTCCTCGTAGGCGAGCTTCGCCGCGAGGTCGGCCCAGAGAAACTCGGTGGGGTGGACCGTCCCGCCGACATTGCCGATCCCGGGGTGCATGAAGCACATCGTGCGCAGGAGGTATCCCGCGGGGGTCTGGCGCCCGAGGCGGCGGTCGACCAGGCCCGAGGAGCCGTCGTAGTCCTCTCGTATCTTGAGGACCTTGTCCTCGGGCATTCCGCGGTCGAGCGCCCACTGCTCGACCTCCTCGAAGCTCTCCAGGGAGTTCATGTGCTGGACGGCGCGGAGGAGGCCCCGCGCGGCTTCGATGTTGGTCGAGAAAGAGACCCCGGGGCCTCCCTGGTGCTTGCTGGCATCGGGGTCGAAACCGTTCTCGAAGATGCTCTCGGCACTCTGGGCGGTCGTGATGTGCCAGATGAAGCTCTCGCCGGGGATGAGCAGCCTCCGCCTGCCCACCATCACGGGCTCGACGTGGCGTGGCTCGGAGTCGAGGGTGACGGTGACCTGCTCGTGGGCCATCGCCAGCGTGTACTCGTCCACCTCATCAGCCGGGACGTTCTCCTGCACCCACGCGAGGAAGAAGGCCATGGCCTCGTAGATGGCCGGTGCCGGGTCGGCGAGATCTGTCTCCAGGCGCACGGTGATGTTGTACTCCCCGCCATTCTCGCGATACCGGGCCTCGGAGCCGTCCCACCCGCGGCGCTCCTCGTCGGTGCCGATCTCGTGGACGAGGTCGTGCATGATCCCCGAGAACGCGCTGTGGACGGCGTCGAAGCCCCAGGAGTCGTCGTAGGGCACCACCTTGACCTTGATCTCGACCCACATGCTCAGGCTCCTACAAGTCGTACCACTCGCCGTCCTCGTCAACGAACTCGTCCCGGTCTGTCGGGTAGAGGACGATGTCCTCGGGCGTGAACTCCACGCCGGGGATCTTCTTCCAGCAGAAACCGCCGCCGGTCTCGTAGACGCCGGGAGGGATGTCGACAATGACCGCGTCATCGTCATCGAGGGCCACGACGAAGACGTGCTGCTCGAAGGTGCTGCTCATGGTGGACGCCTCGACGTTGTCGAGCACATCGTCGATGACATTCAAGTGGGCCTCTGCGATGTCCTGGCAGATGCCCCCCCATCCCCAAGGCGTCGCAGTAGCCCTCTTCGTCCTGCTCCCAGTCGTCGTAGACCTCCTGCGCGGCCTTGGCGAGCGCGGGGCGGATTGCGTCGAGCTTCTGCATCAAGGACATCTCACTCTCCCATCATCCAGCGGTGCGCTGGCATCTCCGAAAAGTCCACGACCCACTGCCGCCAATCGTACCCGACCGGCATCACGCCCACGCCCGGCTCGCCGCGACGCGCGAACGCGAACTCGCGCCCCGCCGGAGAGCCCGTGGCGTGCCCCGCCAGCGTGTGCGCGCGAACCTCGCCCCACCATGCCCCGTACTCGTTCAGCCAGTCCCTGAGCGCACCCGCGTAGCTTCGAGCCCCGCCGGGGCCGAATGCAGCAGCATCCCAGACCGCAGGCTCATCGGGGCCGCGACCGGCGGAGCACCCGGCCAGGCTCACGATCGAGCGCAGCGCGAGCCTCGGGGCGAGCCAGGAGGCCAGGGATTGTGCACTCAGGGCCCTGGAGTAGAACCAATCGGTGCCCCCGTGGGAGATGATGACCAGCCGCTTGATGCGGCGGTGGCTCTCGATGGCGCGCTGGATGTCGACGACGGAGGAGAACCCGTGGGCGTGCCAGCCGGGGAAGTACTCGCGCGAGAGGTGCACCGCCTCGCCCACGGAGCGGTCGAAGAGCACGACCTCGTCGCCCGAGAAGAGCCAGGCGCCCACGCCCACGAAGACGGCTGCGGGGATGGCGGCGAGCCACCAGGGGGACGGTAGGGGTGCGGGGTTGCGCACCGCCATCATGCCCTCGGCCTGGTCCATCACGCTCCTGGCCCAGGACGACGAGCCGTCCTCGTGCGCCACGAGCGCCAGGTCGAAGATGGCGTCGAACTGCCGCTGGGTCAGCGGGGTGTCCCACTGGTCACGGTGAACCAGCGGGGTCGCGGGGCTCGTCGAGATCTCGACCCAGCCCCGGGGGTGGTTCTCCGAGGGCGCGATGCCCTGGAAGTGCAGCCACGCCATCGTGTTCGAGTGCAGGTAGTACGCGGCGTTGTAGACGTTGCCCTGCGGGTCGACCCAGACGTTGTAGACGTACTCGCGGTCCTTCTTCGGGTCGATGGCCTGGCCCAGGGGCAGGCGTTCGCCGATGTGCTCGACACGCTCGCCGGTCTCCTGATCGAAGACGGCCACCGAGGTGTACCCCGGCGCGATGCTCCTGGCCGACGCGAGAGCCTCATCTGCGGTGCGGTAGAGGCGGCTGACCTCGACGGGCTTCAGCGAGGGGGTGGTGGCGAGGAAGAAGGACACGAGGTCACCACTCGTCGTCCGACTCGCCGTACCCCGCGTCAACGATCATCTTGTAGCAGGTGTTGAGGACGGCCAGGTGCAGAGGCTTGCGAGCGAAGTTCCCGCCCATGATGTCGAACCCGTCCGTCGCGGTGCCCGTGCGGAACGCGAAGCCGATGGCTTCGAGGTCGAACAGTTCGTAGAGCGGCGCGAGTTCGTTCTCGATGACCTTGGCCGCGATGGTGCCTGCGCGCAGGAGCCCCTTGTTCGAGAGGTCGTCAGGGTGGACCGGGAGGCGCTCGATGAGGTAGCCCGTCGTGAAGGCCCTGGCCAGGACGGGGCGGAGCTTGCGGCCCAGGGCGAAGTCGGGCGCGTGGGCCAGGCGGTCGACGATGTCGGTGAGCCTGCCCTCCCAGACCAGCCGGTTGAAGGGCACGTCGAAGAGAGGGAAGTCGGCGACGGTCTCGCCCGTGACGAACTCGACGCCGAAGGACTCGTGGTCCGACATCGGCACGCTGGCGCTGATGACACCCTGGAGGATGTCGCTCGCGGCCAGGACGTTGGGGTTCTTCAGGTCGCCGGGCTCGACGACGACACCCTCCCGGCCCGACTGCTCGATCAGGTACGCGGCGGCGAAGGCGTCTTCGACACGGCTCATGAGGACCTCCGGGGCCAGTGGTTCACCACCCACTCGTGGGAGCACTCGACCACCGCGGCAGGGAAGCTCCGCGTGTTCGCGATCAGGGCTCCGCGAGTGACCGCGAAACCACCGAGCAGGCGCTGGACATAGAAGTCGACGCCGTTGATGGTGACCACGGCGCGGTCCATCCTGGCCGAGGGGAAGCTGTCGGCGAACTCGCCGACCTGCATGAAGTAGTCGTCGTCGGTCAACTCGAACGAGCGGCGGCGGGTCTTCGCGGCCATGTCGATCGTGATCTCCATCTTCATCGTATCACCACCTGATGACGGGTATTCTACCGGGATTCGCGACCAAGGGCACGTGCACGTGCGTCTCGACGTTCGAGTGGCCGATGTCGAAGGCGACGAGGCGCACCGGGTCGGCCTCGTGGCCGGGCTCGACCGGCAGGTCGTTCATGCGGTTGCCCACGTTGGTCGACGTGATGTCGGCCAGCGCGCCGCCGACGATGGCGTACCACGAGTCCATGAAGGCGGCGAGGTCCGCCGCGGGGCGCCCGGACTTGTAGTCCTCCAGGCCACCGATCTCCTCGAAGAACTGCATCTCCATCTTCTTCAGGTAGCCGGGCCGCGCCGCGCCCTGGCGGTCGAGGTAGATCGCCTCGTTCAACCGCTCCGCGGCCATCGCGGTCAGGTTCAGCTTGGTCGAGAGGATGTCGTTGGCGTAGATCTGCGTGTCGGTCCAGGGCCGGATGTTCTCGCGCAGGATCACGTAGGGCACGAGGCCGTCGAACTCCTCGGCGAGCCGCCAGACGCCCTCGACCCACGCGATGCCGGGGTTGACACGAAGCTCAGGCGTTTCGAGCACGGTCTGGTTCACCGGGCCCTCGGTCGGGTCGATCGAGACCTTGATCACCCACTCCTTGAAGAGCGTGGGGTAGACGTGGCCCCAGGCGCCGTGGCCGAGCGAGGTGGGCTCGCCCAGGGCGTCGATGCCGAGCGCGTCGGAGACGACGCCGTCGATGCGCTCCCACCAGTCCTCGACGAAGTAGCGGAAGGCGTCGGAGCGCACACGTTCTTCGCTGGGGCTTCCGAGTGTCATCAGTAGCACCTCGCAGGTCTTAGTCCCCGAACGTCTGACACATCCACGTCTCCAAAAGGAAGGAATACATCTTCGGTCGCGGCTCTGTCCCTCCCCATCGGTTCGCCGAACAGAAGATAGCCCTCACACACCCTGCACGGGACCGCCGGTCGTCGCTCACTCTCAATGGTGATCTCAACCCACGGGCGGGAGGAAAAAATGTACTCCGACGAGTCCCAGGGGACGAGGGGCTCCTTGCAGAACGGGCAGCGGTAAGGGTATCCGAGCTTGTAACAATCGTCACCAAGGTCTGTGTTGAGTTCTTCCAGCCGCGCTCCAGTGAAGATACGGTAGAAGTCCTCCAACTCGAAATAGATGTGCCGGAAACACACACCCCTCAACCCTGCGCGAGCATCGAGATCGAGGTGATCCTTCACGAGAATCTCAGACTGCATCCTCGCCTTGGTGAGATTCCACGGAACATTGATCTGGCTCTCCATGTCATCGAGGAAGTCCCTCGTAGATTGGACAAGGTCTCGTGGCTCACTTCCTCCCATGCACCAATCGACCCACCGCTGCGCGTCGCGGCCCGAGAAGCGAAGGTTCTCCTGATAGAGCTTCACAAGGTCCAAGAACCGCGCATACACCCCCGCTGACCACTGTGAAGGAGGCAAATGCTCGTAGTCCCTCCAGTCGCCCTCCTCTCGCGCGTCGGCGAGAGCGTCCTGATAGCCGTCGAGCAAGTCCACCACACCCACCTTCGCACCGCCTCGGACGAGCTTGTTGGCGTCGAAGACGAAGTAGTAGCCAAGGTCCTGCTGGAAACTCAACGGCTGCGAGATGGAGAGGAAGACGTTCTCGTCGTCACCGGCCAGAACGTCCAAGTCCATGACCGCGCCACGGGTGCCGAGGGACCTGGCGGAGAGAATCCACTGGCTCTCCCAGATTAGGCGGAAATAGTGCTCGACATCATCCCACCCCGCGCCGCTGGTGATGGCGTGGTAGGCGAGGCCCGAGTCCCACGGGGGGAAGTAGGAGCGGCCCAGGGAGAGGGGGTTGTGTCTCATCAGCACGGCTCCGCAATGTCGAAGAAGTTCGAGGCGTCGGGCAGAAGCTCTTGGCTGCGCCGCTTGTCGATGCGCCAGCACTCCGAAGGTTGCAAAGGACCGAAGTGAGCGATGTGTGCTCCACGCTCGATCAGGTCCAGTATCTCGTCGTCGCTCAGAGCGTCCGCGATGATGCGCCCGGCTTCCGCCTGCGCCATGATGTAGCCCTGGTCGAGGAGCGACAGCAGGCGCAAATCCTCATCTTCGTCATAGTCTTCTGGGTATTCGGTGTACTCGTTGAACAGTTCTTCTTCCGCGAGACCCACAAGCCACGCAGGGCTCCTGTTGGTCACCATCTCCCCGATGGAATCCTCGTCAGGTTGGATCATGCCCAACTCTTCGGCGGGGACGACAAACACGTAACCGTAGCGGTCTTTGTCAACGAAGTCCGGGGGCATCCTCTGCCCCAAGTACACCCCGCCGAGGGCGTAAATCACCCCGTACCGAATATCGGGTGTCACGTAGACCGCACCCCCGACTGGGTCCAGAGCCCCTCCGTACTTCGGGGTCGGGGGCTGTATCCCTTCGCGCAGGATGCCGAGCGCCGCCGCCTCGGTGGATGTCCCGTGATAGACGACGCCGTCGAGACGGGCCTGCGTTGGGTTGCGTCTCACCGCAGCACCATGTACGCCACGACCGCGATCGCCGCCACGCCCACGCCCAGGCCCACGTAGAGCATCGTGTTGTCGCGCGGGGGCTGCTGCGTCGCGCCGCCGTTGCCGCTGCTGCCCGTGGCCAACTGCTGGGCCTGGGTGAAAACTGCGCGGAGTTCCCGGTTCACAGAGTCGTTGTAGTCCGGGTGGCCGTTCGGGTGCTGCTCGTAGAACCTCATGGTCTCGACGAAATCGTGATGGCTCACCAGTTGCTGAAGCTCTTCCCGGGCGCCGGGGGCTCCTTGCTGCACGCGCTGAATGACGCCGCGCGTGGCGGCGATCATGTCGCGAGCCTCCTGCAAGCCGTGGTCCGTCACATCCTGCTGTACCTGCATCATGTACGGTTGCGAGTAGAAGTCGTCCTTGCCCATTGCCGTGCTGTACCAGTTCATCCGTCGTACTCCTCGTCCACCTGCACGAACCTCGACGGCGCAGGGGGGCCTGACCAGTAGATGCCGTAGCCCCCGGCGTCGTCGCCGAAGCACCACGCCTCGACGTTCTCACCGAGCCAGTCCCCGAGACCTTCGAGGTCGATGAGCGTGCGGATGGGAATGCCTGACGGCGAGGCGGTCTCGCCCTCGTAGTCGATGTCCGGTGCGAACCAGATGCTTCTCGGCTCGGAGAACTGTTTGAAGAACTCCCGCTCGACCGCCGCATCCGAGCCCCCCGCGGCCTGCACACGGGCCCACCCATCACCATCGAGCAGGCAGACGGCGCGGCTGTACTCGTGGTCGAAGAAGTAGTCCCGCGGCGACCCGATGCCCTCGGTCATCATCCGGCGAAGACCCTCGGCGTCGGTGTAGTGAACACCGAGTCCCTCGTCCGAGAGCCGGGCGAGGTCGTCACCCTCCTGCACGAGGAAGTAGTCCACGTATTCGCAGTAGTCTTCGCTGTAGCTCACCGTGGCCTCCCGAAGAGCATCTTCACCGCCGGGCCCACGCCGGGGATGTTGCGCTCATACGCGCCGTCGCCGAGCCAGGTGAGATTCTTGCCCTTGAGCACGCGGCGGACCTCGCGCTCGTCGTCGATGGGGAACACCCCGCGGCCCATCAGGATCTCCGCGGGGCGGTGGCTCATCTCGGCGTACCAGCCCTCGGTCTGGAGGAGCGCCACCAAATGGCTGAGCATCGCGGTCTTGGCGACCTTCGATCCATCGGTGGCGAGCACGGTGATCTTGTTGCCATGGCGCTTGCGCTTGTAGCCGATGAAGGCGTCGATGTAGGGATCGCCGTCGACATCGACCAACCACAGCACGTCGAGGCCCTCCTTCAGCCCTTCGAGCGAGGAGTACTGGAGCCCCACGGGGTTGTAGGAACCCTCGTAGACGTGCCAGAGGGAGCGTGATTCGAGTTGGTCGAGTTCCTCGGGCCCGGCCTCGACCCAGGTGTCCTGGGGGAGGTCGACGGGGTTGCGCGACATCAACGGCCTGTCCGGCGTCCCGCCGACGACCTTGAACCCCCGCTGCTCCAGCATCCGCCGCGACACCGGGTTGATGACATCGAGCGAGAAGACGAGGTCGGGGAAGGGTTCGAGCATGTCCTCGTAGTTCTCGATGGCCAGATCCATGAGCTTGCTCGCGAGCCCCTGGCGCCGGGCGCGCGGCGCGACCGCGATGTCGAACTCGTACTCGTCGCCGCTGATGCCCGTGAAGAGCACCGCCGCGAGGCCGCGGGAGTCGGCGTACCCCGCGAGCCAGTCGAGGTGCGAGAGCACGCGCACGCCGTTGTCGTCGGCGAAGGTCCAGGGGTCTTCGGTGACCTCGTCCATGTCGAAGATCAGTTCCATCACTCCTCGGCCTCCCGGTCCGGCGTGAGCTTCCACGCCTCGACCATCTCCCAGTACCCCCCGTCCTCGTCCACGTACTCCGACATGTCGAGGGCGTCTTCGAGCATGTCCTCGTGGTCAACGTCTTCGAGGTCGTGCCACTCGCCGTCCCACCAGACCTGTATGTCCTCGGGGTCGATCGCCTCGCGTGTCTTCCACGCCTGTGCGCTGGCGTCGCGCGTGCCCTCGTCGTCCTCCTCGACGTCGTCCTCGGACACCGCGAGCACCACTGGCACCCAGCCCTCCTCGGGGTTGTCCGTGAGCCCGAGGGCCTGCTGCTCCAAGTTCGTCGCCCAGTAGACCACGCCCAAGTAGGAGGTCAGGAAGAGCCACCCGCGGGAGTAGGCGGCGTAGCCCATGCCGAAGTTCTGGCCCCCGCCGGGCTGGAGGCCGTGGGCTTGAATGCCGGGGAGGGCGTGGAGGTAGGTCACGTGGTAGAGCATCACGCCTCCAGCGAGTCGAAATGCTCCGCGATGGCGATGAGCGGCGCGGGGCCTGGATCGATCTTGGGGTACTTCTTCCCCAGCCACGCGGCCTCAAGGTGGCCCGTGACGCCCCCCTGTGCCGTCTCGAAGAAGCCCTTGGGCCTGCGCTCCCAGGGGGCGCCTTCCACGCGCTGGGGGATGCCTGTGGCGCCGCAAACGGCCACTGCCAGCGCGTTCGCTGCGGCCTGCTGCGCAGCGTTGTAGTTGTAGAGGGTGGGCTTCCAGCCGCCGCGCAGCGGGGGGCTCTTGTAGGTGGGCCAGTGGGGGGAGACGGACTTGCCCTTCTTCACCGCGCCCAGGCACGAGACCTCGACGCCGATCGAGATGTCGTTGACCCGCGAGCAGTGGCGGCAGCGGACGTCGGCGGGGTCGGCGAACTGCCAGATGGTGCCCGAGACGTCGATGAAGAACTCGACCGACAGGCCCACGGGCTGGCGGTGGAGGAGGGAGTTGAAGATCTTCTTCGCGCCCTCTTCCCCGTCGCGGTAGCTGCCAGTCCAGTGGTAGACGAGCCACCGCGGCGGCAGGCGTCGTGCGACCGCGGTGTTCGCGACGGTGTACTCCATCCCGTGGTCGTGCCACGTGTGGCAGCGGATGCCCTTCATGACGAACTTGTCGCCGCCGACGATGATCGCGCCGTCTACCATCACTCCTCCTCGTGCACCTCGACCAACTCCACGAAGTCCTCGGGGTAGAGGATCACGATGTCCGCACCCGAGGGGTAGTTGTTCGGGATGTTCCAGCCGTCGTACCCGGCGCGCCCGACCTCCTCGACAAGCTCCTCGGTCTCCATGTCGCGCCAGGGCTGCTCGCCCCGCCAGTAGTCGGCCATCTCCTCGTCGCTCTCGTCGTAGAGCGCGTCGAGGTCCTCGTGCCGGTGCCAGACGAAGAGCTTCGGCTCGCGCACGACCTTGTATTCGAGGATGCGCGGACGCGAGCCCGGGTGCCACGCGACGAACTCCTCGGCCACGCCCCAGTCGTCGGAGAACCACGCGGGTCCGTCCGGGATGTCGAAGTCCTCTTCGGCGCTCGTGCCGTGGTAGAGGGTCGTCATGCTAGCCTCTCGTAGAACGACCGGAACGGCGCGAACTCCAGCATATCGTCCAGGTCGATGCCCATCATGCCGAGCACGTCCTCGACACGTTCACACTCATCCAGCGCGTCTTCGACATCGAACAGGTCGAAAAGCGCCTCGTGGTAGATCGCCTCGTCCACGGCGAGGAACCAGCCGGTGATGTGGATGTCATCCACGTTCGCCGCGGGAACTGCCGCGATAGTGGACACCTTGGGACCGTCGAGCACGTCGGCGACAACGTAGTTGCGCCCGTCGCTCACCGCGCGTTCCATCACCGTGGGCATGTGCTCGCCGGTCGTCGGGACGAGGTCCGCGATCTCGACCGTGCACAGGAGCGCCTCGGCGTAGAACTCGGCGTTGCGCTTTGAGTCGGTGAAGAAGAACCCACCGAAGTCCCCTCCCATGCCCGAGCCGATCTGGCGCGGGTCGAAGCGGGGGAAGGGGAGGAGCGCGCTCGTGCCGTGGTAGAAGATCTTCATCGGATGACCGGGATCAACCGCCGGATGTCGGGGTTCTTGATGAACGGGATGTCCGCGCCCACCGCCGTGTCGCTGTGCCCCAGGTCGAAGACGGCCAGGGTCGGGGGCTCGGGGGTGAACTCGTCGGTCGCCACGTCGGTGTAGTCGTTGATGCGGTAGCCCACGTTGCCAGCGTGCACGTCGGCGAGCACGCGGCCCGAGAGGTTGTAGAACTGGCGGAGGAAGTCGGCCAGGGGGCGGACCTCGTCGGCGCCCGAGAGGATGTCGAGCGCCTCCATGTAGGACATGATCCAGTCGTCTTCCCACACGTCGTTGAAGACGCCTCCGGCCATCACGGCCTTGTTGAAGCCCGTGCCGGTGTCCTTCGAGTAGCGCAGCACGCTGCGCAGCGCGCGGTCCTCCTCGTTGATGAGTTCACCATCCTCGTCGACCAGGCCGGACTGCTGCATCAGCGTCCACCAGGGCAGCACGTCCTCGCGCAGGATGATCCAGGGGACGAAGTCGGTGTTGTCGTAGCCCGAGACTTTGATGGTCACGGGGGGAAGCTGCCAGATGCCGAGGATGTACGCGCAGCCGGGCATGTTGCGCAGCGCCGGGGTGTTCATCACCGCGCCAACGGTCGGGCCCTCGCGCGGGTCGGCGCTGACCTTGATCGCCCAGCGCCGGTCGAGCGTGGAGAACGCGCAGCCCCAGGCCCCGCAGCCGTAGGCGTTGGCGTCGGGCTCGGAGAGGTCGCCCTCTTCGAGCAGGTCGCCGCTGCGGCCCGTGGCCTCGTAGACGGCCTCGGAGAGGATCTCGTTGATGGCGGGTTCCGACTTCGCGACCTCTTGGAAGAAGGCGTGCCGGACGTTCTCTTCAGCGAGGTGGGGTACGGGGTGTGCGAAGTCCTTCCTGCTGCCGCCCTTGACGGTGCGGGATGTGGGCATGGGTCATTCCTCCTCGGTCGATCGCTGGTAGAGATAGTACCCTCCGGCGATGAGGCCGAGCAACGTCAGCGAGCCCACGCCGACGTAGACCCAGGGGCCGACAGGCATGACCGAGGCCTCTTGCACGACAGCGCCCTCGGGCAGCGGGGTCTCGGGGATGAGTTCGCCCTGGGGCGTCTTCTGCAACTCGCCGCCCTCGGTCTTCTGGACCTCACCCACCTTGCCCTGGGCGCCGAAGACATCGCCGCCCTTCGAGACGTAGAGCACCGGGCCGTTGTCGCCGAGTCCCTGCATGCCGCCCTTGGCGACAGACGTGGGGGGCGTCCCGAAGACCCGCTGCTCGAACTGGCGAGCGTCCTCCTCGGCCCAGGGGTCGACGACGCCCGTGCGCAGAGCACCCGCTCCCTCGGCGACCCACTGCTCGTCGCGGCGGCTCGGGGTGAACGCGGCCTCGGCCACGCTCAGCACACCCGCGCCCACGCGCGCGACCGGGCGCACGAGGGCGGGGGCCTCGGCCACGGCCTCCTCGCGCTCGGCCTGCTGGATGGCCCGGCGCACCGGCACGTTCGGGGGCGGGGGGACGGCCATCAGGTTCGAGAGGATGTCCCGGTGGCAGCGGTAGCGTCCCCCGCCGCCGCAGTTGAGGTTCTGGTACTCGCAGCCCTGGAGCAGGAAGGAGTCCCCCTGCGCCCAGCGTTCCTCGACCGCCTGCGGGATGCACGCGACCCAGGTGCCATCGGGGAGGTAGGTCCCTGCGATCACGTATCCCGGCATCGTTACCTCCGAGCCGCCTGTGCCATGATCTCGTAGTCCTCCTCGGGGATCTCCGCGTAGAGCGAGTGACCCGCCCAGAAGTCCTCGCGGTCCTCGTAGGAGTCGAGCATGAGGAAGGAGAGGTTGAGCTTCATCTCCTCGACCCCGCGAGCGTAGATGCGCTTGCGCTTGCCGCTGCGGTCACGGATGACCATCACGCCGCCGTCTTTCCAGACCTCGACCTTCATCACCAGACCTCACCTTCTCCGAACCGCTCCTCGTCCCACTCGACGAGATCCCCCCACGCGGCGATCTCCCACTTTCCCTTGCCGTGGTCGTAGATGACCGTGGGCGTGTAGGGGTCACCCGTATTGAGGTACTGTAACCCGCTGAAGGTGTAGCCAGGATCGTCGCCCCGGGCCAAGATGAACTCGGACCCGTGAGTCTCCAACGCGGCGTCCATGATGTGGAAAGCCCTGTCGATGTCCGAGACCATGGACCATCGGTGCCCCAAGCGGATGCTGAAGATATACTTCTGGAGCGTGGGCTTCGCCATGTCCCCTTCGCCGTACTCCATCGCCTGGCGGACGATGGTTGCGGCCTGCTCGGGCGTCAGGTCGCGGAGCTTGTCGAGCCAGTAGAGGCGGTTGAGGATCGTCTTGCGGGAAGGAATCATCTGAACATCTCCTTGCGCAGGTCCCTGATCACCTTGGCGTAGGCTTTGATGATCTTCTCTGCGTACTTGTCTCGTCGAATGAACTGCTGCGGGTCGACCGACTCCGGGTCTTCCCGTGATGGCAGGTAGTTCTCGTGCACCAAGAACGCAACGGCGAGCATCTCCGGGTTGCCCTCGCCAATATCGACGCCTTGATCAAACGCCCAGTCGGTGAGTTCAGCCTTGTCGTAGTAGCCGAGATCCCCGTCCCAGTTCCTCTCGGTGTGCTCACCACTGTGCTGGAGCCAGTACCGCTTGCCCTTGTCCGAGATCTCCGGGAGGGAGCCATCGCTCTCACCGCAATCGAACCAATCCATCGGGTAATCCTCAAGAGGATAGTTGATGTGCCCCTGATCAATCTCCGAGTACCAGTCGCGCACCCGCTCCGCCCAGCCTTCGAGGAAGTTGTCCTCATAGGTCGCGAACACATATGAGAGTGCTTCATCGTGGACCGCGGCCTCGTGCCAGGGCTGGTACTCCTCGGGCGGAATGCTGT